>CXWF01005038.1_pt1 | contig 121196 bp, 122 predicted proteins | sample 468421 | NCBI WGS metagenome assembly CXWF01 (sample SAMEA2620812, study PRJEB7988) | marine metagenome | biome: marine biome (ENVO:00000447); feature: surface water layer (ENVO:00002042); material: "saline water (ENVO:00002010), including plankton (ENVO:xxxxxxxx)" | depth 5 m
AGGCGCTGCGCGTCGTTCCCCTCGCGCCGCCGTGGCTCATGCTGCTCATCGCGGCAGGGCTCGCGGTCGCCGCCTGGCTCTGGGAAGGGCGCGGGCGGACGCGCAAGGCGGCCTGAGCTCAGGCGCCGTGGCTGCGGTCGTAGCCGTTGGGCGCCGGCGGGGTCCAACCTTGCAAGGCTGACTGCTCGGGCGTGAAGACCTCCACCAGCAGCGGATGACAGGCCGCCGTGTCCGAGGAATGTTCAGCCGAGCAATCGCCGCCCGGGCAGGCCGAGAGTGCGCCGAGCAGGTCGATCTCCGCAAAAAACTCGAGGTAGTCGCCCGGGCGCACCGGCGAGGCCTTCATGAAATACTGACCCGTGTCGCGGGTGAACCCGGTGCACATGAAGACGTTAAGCACGTCGTGCACATGCGGCTCTGCCTCGGCCGGCGTGCCCCCAAGGTGGTCGGCCAGCGCGCGTGTGAGGTTCGAATGACAGCAGTGGTGATACTGTCCGCCTGACAGCAGGTTGTGCGTGTAGGGGTCGCAGCGCGTTCCGATCACGTCATGGACCGAGCCACCAAAGCCGTCGATCCCGTACCAGTCGAGCGTATCGGCCACGATGGTCGCCATCGGACGCATGCCAGGGAAAGAGGACCACATCCGCTCGCCCGTGGTCAGATGCGTGCCGTGCAGCGCGCGGGTCTTGCCGGAATAGAAGCGTTCCGACAGGTCGGCCGCGTTCCACAGGTTCAGATCGCCCACCTGCGGCCCTTCGACTGATGTGATGCGGAAGAACGATCCGGCGGGGGCCGAGAATGTCGCTGCGTCGCGCGGAGGCACGATGACCTCGGCGGTCTTGCGGGCCGTCGCCCGCGCGGACGCATAGAGCGAGAGGTCGGGTTTAGGGAGGGTTTCAACGGGGTAGCAGACGACCGGCGCGATGGAGCGGCGGGCTTGGGCGTCTTCGGGCGGCTGGTTCATGTCGGATGTCCTAGCAGGTCCGCGTGATCCGCAAAAGTGCGCGGTTCTGATCCATGTCGAAGCGGGGTGCAGGCCCATGTGAGATACTTCTGTCGCCAAGATTGGGGAGGCAGATATGAAACACGCACTGGCGACACTTGTCGCATCCACGTTCCTCGCATCATGCACGATGCCCGTGACACATCCCGACTTCACCGGGTTACCGACGGGCGTGACACCTGAGAGCTTCACCTGCTGCGCCGATCCCGAACGGATGCCGCGCTGGTTCGCGGATGCCGCCAAGGCCGTTTCGGAGTCGCTGGAGCCTATGTTTGGAGCCGACGATGCCTCGGGCCTGCTCGCCCCGCATCCAAAGGCCGCCGTGCGGCTGGCCGGTCAGGCGCAGCCGCTCGACCTGTTCGTTTTCTCTTCCAAGACGCAGTTCTCCTCGCGCCTGCTCCCCGGCTGGTTCACGCACAGCGCGATCTACCTCGGCACGGAGGCGCAGTTGCGCGCGGCCGGTTGGTGGTTCGATCCGGCGATCCGGCCCTATCATGCCGATATCCGGGCCGGGCGAACGGTCGTTCAGGCCTCTTCCGGGTCGGTCAATATCGACTCGCTCCCGCATGTCATGGGCAAGAAGGACGCCGCCGCGTTGCTTCGCCCGCAGGTCTCGCCCGCATTGAAACGCGAGGTTCTGGCGCGGGCGCTCACGCTCGTCGGGCGCAAGTTCGACTATGAATACGACGGGTCCAACTGCGACTGCATCGCGTGCAGCGAGCTCGTGTTCCGGTCATTTCCCGAACTTGAATTCCCGGTGCGCGAAATCCACGGTGTCGCATCACTTCTGCCCGACGACATCGCCGCAAAGGCAATCCGCGGCGACCGCCTCAGACTACTGGATTACGTTAGGGCGGACGACAGCAGCTGGAGTGCGGCGGGGGTCACGGGCGCGATGTCGGACGTGGCGGCCTTCTGGGGTCCGATGCCGGACACTGCGCAGACTAAGGTGGTGGGGTCAGACGTATTGGGCACCTGCCCGACCTCCGGTTGACGCGGCGCAGAGGGGAGCGCAAAGTCAACCATCCAGTCGGCTATTGTTCCGCATTGCAAACGAGTGTTTCGCATTGTTGACCTCGTCGTGGTGCTGGACTACGCTCGTCTCTACGGCCCAGTGTGGTCGAGGGAGGATCAATGGACCGGATTCACGAACTCACCCGGGGGCACCCGGCGGGCGACCTTGCGGTGATCGACCACGACGGCGCACGCTACAGCTTTGGCGACCTCGACGGAATGGTGCGCGACCTCGTTGCCACCCTGTATCAGGCCGGGCTGCGCGCCGGTGACCGACTGATGATCGTGTCGGAAAATTCGGCCAGTTTCGCTGTCGCCGTCCTCGCCGCGAGTCGCATTGGTGCCTGGGTCATGCCGGTCAACGCACGGATGTCGCATGACGAGCTGGACGCGCTGAAGGACCACGCCGGTGCGCGGTTCGCGATCTTCACGGGCGAAGCGTCGGCCCCGGCCCGCGAACACGCCGACCGGCTGGGCGCCACGTCGCGCGGTCGGCTGGCCTGCGGCGATATTCTGCTCGCCGGTCCGCTCGACACTCCGGGCTGCGAGCCGGAACCTCAGGACGCGACGCGAGAGGGCGTCGCGGCACTGATCTATACAACCGGGACGACTTCGGCCCCCAAGGGCGTAATGCTCACCCACGGAAACCTGATCTGGAACGCCGAAGTCTCGGCCAGACTGCGCCATATGGCGCCGGGCGACGATGTGGTCGGAGTCCTGCCCTGCACGCATATCTTCGGCTTCGCGTCGGTCCTGCTGGCGTCGCTCGCCGGGGGCAGCGCGATCCGTTTCCTGCCCCGCTTCTCGCCCGAGGCCGTGCTGGACGCCTTCGCCGCCGGGGGCAGCGTCATGCCCGCCGTGCCGCAGATGTACCAGGCGATCCTGGCGGAACTGGCCCGGCGCGGCACGCCTCCGGATGCGCCGCGCCTGCGCTACATCTCGTCGGGCGGCGCGCCGCTCGACCCGGAGTGGAAAGAGAAGATCGAGGCGACCTTCGGCATTCCGCTTCAGAACGGCTACGGGCTGACCGAAACGTCACCCGGCGTCTCGGGCACGCGGCTCGACAATCCGCGCAACGATACCTCCGTGGGCCAGATCCTCGATGAGGTCGAATGCCTGATCGACGAGCCGGACGACCAGGGCGTCGGTGAACTCCTGATCCGTGGCCCGAACATCATGAAGGGCTACTACCGCAACCCCGAGGCCACGGCGCAAGCGATCCGTCCGGACGGTTATTTCCGCTCCGGCGATTTTGCAAAAATCGACCCGGATGAAACGCTGTGGATCATGGGGCGCAAGAAAGAGCTTATCATCCGCTCCGGTTTCAACGTCTATCCGCCCGAGGTGGAGGCGATGCTGACGCGCCACCCGGATGTGCTCCAGACCGCCGTGGTCGGTCGACAGGTGCCGGGGAACGAGGAAATTCTCGCCTTCGTCACCACCCGCCCCGGCGTGACCGAAGCCGACCTCAAGACGTTCCTTCACGAGCGCCTTGTGAGCTACAAGATCCCACAGCACATATTCATCATCGACAGGTTCCCTGCCGCCGCGACCGGCAAGATCCTGAAGCACAAACTGACCGAGACCTTCGCCGAGCAGCTTACCGAGCGCGACGCGGCCGTCTCCTGACCGAACGAAGGACCAAACACGCATGAGCGAAACGCGCGCAATCAACGATGTCATCAGCCTCGAGACCGTGGGCAAGGTGGGGCTGGTCTGCATCGACAACCCGCCGGTCAACGCCTCGTCGCAGGCCGTGCGGCAGGGTCTGCTCGATGCCGTGGCGGCGGCCAACGACGACGACGCCATCGAGGTCATCGCGATCTATGCCGCAGGGCGGACCTTCGTCGCGGGGGCTGACATCAAGGAATTCGGCAAGCCGCCGCTCCAGCCCTCGCTCCCCGACACGATCAACGCGATCGAGGCGAGCGCGAAGCCGGTGATTTCGGCCCCGCATGGCACCGCGCTGGGTGGTGGGCTGGAAATCTGCATGGGCACCCATGCCCGCGTGGGTGTGAAGGGGCTGCGGGTCGGTCTGCCGGAAATCAACCTCGGCCTTCTGCCCGGTGCTGGTGGCACGCAGCGCGGTCCGCGTCTCATGGGCATGGAGCATACGCTGGACATGGCGCTGTCGGGACGCATGGTCACGGGCGAAGAAGCGCTCGGCTGGGGCCTGATCGACAGGCTGGAGGACGGCGCGCCCCGTGACGTGGCGCTGTCGGCTGCCGAGGCCGTGCTGGACGGCACGCTCCCGACCCGGCGCACCGGAGAGCTTCCGGTCGAGGTGGACGACGCCGCGCTGGATGCCGCGCGCAAGATGGTCGAAAAGAAAATGCCCAACCTCGCCTCTGCGCCGAAGTGTATCGAGGCGGTGGAGCGCGCTACGGGCAGCGTGGAAGACGGCATGAAGTTCGAGCGCGAGTGTTTCATGTCGCTTCTGAAACACCCATCCTCCGAAGGGATGCGCCACGCATTCTTCGCCGAACGGGCCGTGTCCAAGATTCCCGAAGCAAATGCGACCCCGCGCGAGATCAGGAAGATCGGCGTGATCGGCGGGGGCACGATGGGATCGGGGATCGCGACCGCAGCGCTGACCTCCGGCTTCGCCGTGCGGCTGATCGAAGTGGCGCAGGACGGGCTGGACCGTGGCGTGGGTGCGATCACCAAGAACCTCGACGGTGCGGTGAAGCGCGGCAAGATGGCTGCCGACAAGCGCGACGCCGCCATGGCACGGTTGGAGCCCTCGCTCAACATGGAGGATCTTGCAGACGTCGACCTCGTGATCGAGGCCGTGTTCGAGGACATGGGCGTGAAGAAGGACATCTTCGGCCAGCTCGACAAGATCTGCAAAGCGGGCGCCGTGCTCGCCTCCAACACCTCATACCTCGACATCAACGAGATCGCTTCCGCCACGTCCCGGCCCGAGGACGTGATCGGCCTCCACTTCTTCTCGCCCGCCAACATCATGCGCTTGCTGGAGGTCGTGGTCGCCGACAAGACCGCGCCCGAGGTGGTCGCGACCGGTTTTGCGCTGGCCAAGAAGATGAAGAAGATCGGCGTGCGGGCGGGCGTCTGTGACGGATTCATCGGCAACCGTATCCTCGCCTACTACGGCAAGACTGCCGGCTACCTTGTCGAGGACGGGGCCAGCCCGCAACAGGTGGACCAGGCGCTCGAGAATTTCGGTTTCGCGATGGGTCCGTTCAAGGTGGGCGACCTTGCCGGTCTCGACATCGGCTGGGCCAACCGCAAGCGTATGGCGCCCAACCGTCCGAACGCGGAACGCTATGTGCGTATCCACGACAAGATCTGCGAAGAGGGCATGTTCGGCCGCAAGACCGGCCAGGGCTTTTACATCTACGACGATAACGGCATCCGCCCGAACCCCCGCACGCTCGAGATCATCGATGAAGAACGCGCGGCCAAGGGGATCACGCCCAAGCGCTTCACCGATGAAGAGATCGTGGAACGCTACATGACCGCGATGATCTCGGAGGCCGCCCGCGTGGTCGAGGACGGGATTGCGCTGCGGCCCATCGACGTGGATGCCGTGTTCCTCTTCGGCTACGGCTTTCCGCGCTTCCGGGGCGGGCCGCTGCACTACGCCGACACGATCGGGGCAAAGGAATTGGTCGCCCGGATTGAACGGTTCGCCGAGGACGATTCGTATTACTGGAACGTGCCCGACATCCTGCGACGCATGGCCGCCGATGGCACGACGTTCGCCGATCTGAACAAGGAGAGCTGAGATGGACCTGAGCTTCACCAAGGAGGAACAGGAATTCCGCGAAGAGGTTCGCGCATTTCTGGATGAGAAACTGCCCGAAGAGCTGGCCGAAAAGGTGCGGATCGGCGGGGAGCTGGACAAGGCCGACATGGACCGCTGGCATGCGATCCTGAACGAGAAAGGCTGGCTCGCCTATGGGTGGCCCGTCGAGTTCGGCGGGACCGGCTGGTCCCCCGTGCAAAAGCACATCTTCGAGGAGGAAGCGGCGGCGGCCAATGCGCCCCGCATCGTGCCCTTCGGCCTCGCGATGCTGGGGCCCGTACTGCACAAGTTCGGCTCGAAAGAACAACAGGACGAAATCCTGCCGCGAATCCTCGACGGCTCCGACTGGTGGTGCCAGGGCTACTCGGAACCCGGCGCGGGCTCGGACCTCGCCTCGCTCAAGACGCGGGCGGTGCGCGACGGTGCCGACTATGTCATCAACGGGCAGAAGACCTGGACGACGCTGGGCCAGCACGCCAACAAGATCTTCTGCCTTGTGCGGACCTCGACCGAGGGCAAGCCGCAGGAAGGTATCAGCTTCATCCTCGTCGATCTCGACACGCCGGGGATCGAGATGCGCCCGATCCGTCTGATCGAGGGCGGTCATGAGGTGAACGAGGTGTTCTTCACCGACGTGCGCGTGCCTGCCGAAAACCTCGTCGGCGAAGAGAACCAGGGCTGGACGATCGCCAAGTTCCTGCTCACCCATGAACGGACCAATATCGCCGGGGTCGGCTTCTCGATGAAGGCGCTGGAAGAGGTGAAAGCGCTGGCCCGCCGGACCAAGCGGGGCGGCAAGCCGCTCATCGAAAATCCGCTCTTCGCGGCCCGGATCGCGGATGTGGAGATCGAGCTGGAAGCGATGAAGATCACCAACCTGCGCATGCTCTACACCGCCCAGACGCAGGGCGCGCCTGGGCCCGAGACGTCGATCCTGAAGATCAAAGGCACCGTGATCCGCCAGGCGCTGAACGACCTGTCCCGCCGCGCGCTGGGTCCGGCCGCGGCACCCTTTCCGTCGGAAGATATGTTCGGGAATGCCGCCCTGGTCGAAGCGGGGGACGTGAACAACGCAGCGGATTATTTCAACAACCGCAAACTGTCGATTTTCGGTGGGTCGAACGAGATCCAGCGAAACATCCTGACCAAAGCGATGCTGGAGCTCTGACATGGATTTCACACTGACCGAAGACCGCCGGATGCTGTCAGACTCGCTCTCGCGGTTCCTCGCAGACAAATACACCTACGATCACCGCGCCAAGGTCGCCTATGAGGCGCCGTTCCATGACGCGGGCCTGTGGAGCGAGATGTGCGAGATCGGCGTGCTCTATGCGCTGGCCCCCGAAGACGCGGGCGGGTTCGGCGGCGGCGGGTTCGACATCACGACGGTGTTCGAAGCGCTTGGGCGCGGCCTCAGCCCAGCGCCCGTACTGGGCACGCTGTTGGCCTCGAAGCTGCTGACGGCAGCCGGGGCGGACCAGTCGGCCCTGCTCGACGGGTCGGTGCGTTACGCCGTTGCGATCGGGGAACTGGACGCGCCCTACGATCTGGATGGAATTGCGACCGAAGCGTCGGGCGGCACGCTCACAGGCCGGAAATCCGTTGTCTACGGGGGCAATGACGCCGAAGTCTTTCTCGTCGCTGCAAAGTCCGGCGACGGGCTGGCCATCTACGAAGTCAAGGCTTCCGATGCCGATGTCACCGGCTATGGCCTGATCGACGGGGGCGGCGCGGCCGAGCTGTTCCTTGACAAAACACCGGGGACCGAGGTGCTGGCCAATGCCCGCGATGCGTTGGAGGATGCGCTGGACGCCGGGCGCCTGGCGCTTTGCGCCGAGGCCGTCGGCGCGATGGACGCGACCAACGAGATCCTCCTGGATTACCTGCGCACGCGGAAGCAGTTCGGGGTTCCCATTGGCAAGTTCCAGGCGCTCCAGCACCGGGCCGTGGACCTCGTGACCGAAATCGAGCAAGCGCGCTCGATCACGATTTTCGCTGCCAGCCGAATGGGCGAAGCGGATCAGGCGCGCAGCGTCTCGATGGCCAAGACACTCATCGGCCGCGCAGCGCGGCTGGTCTCCGAGGAAGCGATCCAGATGCATGGCGGCATAGCGATGACGTGGGAGGCCTCGGTCAGCCACTATGGCAAGCGGCTCGTGATGATCGACGCGCAACTGGGCGACGTGGACTACAACCTCGAGCGGGTGATGGCGGGCTACGCGGCCTGAGCACGGACCAATAGCGAAAGCAAAGGCGCAGGAGCGGATTCCCCGTTCCTGCGCTTCGTCTTTTTGATGTGCGTTTCTGGTCCCGGCGGAGGCAAGCGGCAAAGGTGACGGCCGAACCGCCAGCCCCGGTGGTCTAATGCGCCTCTGCCCAGTTCGCGCCTTGCCCCGCGTCGACCACAAGCGGGACGTCGAGCTTGACGGCCGGGTCGGCTGCGCCCTCCATCACGTCGCGGATGACCGTGACGGCATCATCGACCGCATCCTCGGCCACTTCGAAGATCAATTCGTCATGAACCTGTAACAGCATCTTCACCGGCTTTCCGGCGATCGCGGCCGGCATCCGGATCATCGCCCGGCGGATGATGTCGGCCGCGGTGCCCTGGATCGGGGCGTTGATCGCCGCGCGGCGGGCGAAGCCGGCATGGGGCCCCTTGGCGTTGATCTCCGGCGTGTGGATGCGGCGTCCGAACAGGGTCGCGACATGCTTGTGCTCTTTCGCGAAGGCGACGGTTTCGTCCATGTATTCCTTGATACCCGGGTACTTCTCGAAATAGCGATCAATGAAACCCTGCGCCTCACCACGCGGTATGCGCAGATTGCGTCCAAGCCCAAAGCCGGAAATGCCGTAGATCACGCCGAAATTGATCGCCTTGGCCTGCCGCCGGACGTCCGGTGTCATTTCATCCAGCGGGACGTCGAACATCTCCGAGGCTGTCGCGGCGTGAATATCCTCGCCGTCGCGGAACGCCTGTTTCATCGACTCGATCCCGGCGACATGGGCAAGGATGCGCAATTCGATCTGGGAGTAGTCGAGCGATACCAGACGCGTGCCCGCCGGCGCGACGAAGGCCTCGCGTATGCGCCGCCCTTCTTCAGTCCGGATCGGGATGTTTTGCAGGTTCGGGTCGGTCGAGGCGAGCCGCCCGGTGGACGCCCCGGTTTGCAGGTAGGACGTATGCACCCGCCCCGTGTCCGGGTCGATGTGGGTCTGCAAGGCATCCGTGTAGGTCGACTTAAGCTTGGACAATTGGCGCCAGTCGAGCACGCGGGCCGGCAGGTCATGCAAGCTCGCAAGGTCTTCGAGCACGTCAGCGCCTGTGGCATAGGCCCCGGTCTTTCCTTTCTTACCGCCCTCGAGTCCGAGCTTGTCGAACAGGATCTCGCCAAGCTGCTTGGGGCTGCCCACGTTGAAGCTTTCGCCCGCAAGCTCGTGAATCTCGGCCTCCAGCCCGGCCATCTTCTGGGCAAAGGCGTTGGACATGCGCGACAGCGTGTCTCGATCGACCTGAACCCCATGCATCTCCATCTCGGCCAAAACGGGCACGAGCGGGCGTTCGAGTGTCTCGTAAACGGTGGTCACGCGCTCCCGGTGCAGGCGCGGCTTGAACATCTGCCACAGGCGCAGGGTGACGTCGGCATCTTCGGCCGCGTATTTCACCGCTTCGGCGATCTTCACCTTGTCGAAGGTGATGGCGCTCTTCCCGGTGCCCAACAGAGACTTGATCGGGATCGGCGTGTGACCGAGGTAGCGGTCCGCGAGCGCGTCCATGCCGTGGTTATGCAGCCCTGAAAACATCGCGTAGGACATGAGCATCGTATCGTCGATCGGCGCGACGGATAGGCCGTAGCGCTTGAAGATCTTGGTGTCGTACTTGGCGTTCTGGAAAATCTTGAGGATCGCCGGGTCTTCGAGCACGGGCTTGAGCGCGGCCAGCACGTCGTCCAGCGACAATTGACCTTCGGCCAGCGTGTCATCCTGAAACAGCCCCTCGCCGTCGCCGTCCTTGTGGCCGACGGGGATGTAACACGCTTCACCGGGCCGCACGGAAAGGCAGATGCCCGCAAGCTCGGCCTGCATTTCGTTCAGAGACGTGGTTTCGGTGTCCACCGCGACATGGCCGTGGTCGCGGATGAGCGCGACCCATCGGGCGAGCGCCTCGACGTCCTTGATCCATTCGTATTTTTCCGGGTCGATCTCGGGCCACTCCGGTGCGGCCGGCTCGTCTGCGCCCTCAGCGGCGGGCGGTTCGGGGATATCGGACGGCGCCACGCCAAGCTGGTCCGCGATGCGCTTGGACAGTGACCGGAATTCCATGGAGGCGAGGAACGGCAGTAGCGTGTCGGCCTCCGGGTCGCGCAGCTCCAGCGTGTCGAGGTCGAATTCCAGCGGCACATTCTCGTCCAGCAGCACGAGGTCACGCGACATGCGGATCTGATCCGCTTTCCCGATCAGCGTCTCGCGCCGCTTGGGTTGCTTGATTTCACTTGCCCGCGCGAGCAGCGTCTCCAGATCGCCAAACTCGTTGATGAGAAGCGCGGCGGTCTTGATCCCGATCCCCGGCGCGCCGGGCACGTTGTCGACGCTGTCGCCGGCGAGCGCCTGCACATCGACCACGCGATCGGGGCCGACGCCGAATTTCTCTTCGACCCCTTCGATCCCGATCCGCTTGTTCTTCATCGGGTCGAGCATCTCGACCCCGCCACCGACGAGTTGCATCAGGTCCTTGTCGGACGAGATCACGGTCACGCGCCCACCAAGCTCGCGGGCCTGCCGGGCGTAGGTGGCGATGATGTCATCGGCCTCGAACCCTTCCTGCTCGATGCAGGCGATGTTGAAGGCACGGGTCGCGTCGCGGGTAAGCGGGAACTGCGGGACGAGGTCTTCGGGCGCGGGCGGGCGGTTGGCTTTATATTCCGGGTAGATGTCGTTGCGGAACGACTTGCCGGAATAGTCGAAGATCACGGCCACATGGGTCGGGGCGTCGTCGCCGCGGGAATCCTCGACACACTTGAACAGCATGTTGCAAAAGCCCGCGACCGCCCCGATGGGCAGCCCGTCGGACTTGCGCGTCAGCGGAGGCAGCGCGTGATAGGCGCGGAAAATGAACGCCGAGCCGTCGATGAGGTGCAGATGGCACCCTTTGCCGAATGTCATCTCACCCCCCGGGTCGCGGATCGCCTCACTTGGAGTCGGCGAAATCCTTGTAGACGTATTTGGCGTCGCAGTAGCCACATTCGACATAGCCCGTGTCGTCCGGGATCGTCAGCCAGACGCGCGGGTGGCCGCTGGCCGGTCCGCCGCCGTCGCAGGCGACCTTTTTCGTGTCCACAACCTTGGTTTCGGGTGCGTCGATCGTCATGTCATGCGCCTCGTCATTCGATTTGGTCAAAGATAGCAGCCCTTGGGCCACCCACAAGTCAGCCCGGCAGCATCCGGCCGAGAATGCGACCCGACAGTACGTGCGTGTGCAGGTGCGGCACTTCCTGGATGCCCGCTTCGCCCCCGTTCACCAGCAGGCGATAACCCTGCCCGTGTTCGCCCGGCGACAGGTCGAATTTGTCGATCACCTTACGGATCGCGCGCGCGTAGTCGATGATCTCGGCGTCCGATGCCTTGGCCGCGAAGTGGTCCCAGGTCACATATGGTCCGCGTGGGATCACGAGGACATGGACGGGGGCCTGCGGTGCGATATCGTTGAAGGCGAGGGTGTGATCGGTCTCCAGCACCGTGTCGTTCGGAATCTCACCGCGCAGGATCTTGGCGAAGATGTTCTGGTTGTCGTATTCGTAGGCCATGTGTCCCCGTCTCAATCGTTGAAGAAGCCATCGGTCTGCAGGATTTCCACGGCCCTTTCTTCAGGGATCGTCAGGAACTTGGCAAGGGCCTCGGCATTCTCTTCACCGGTTCCGTGTTCGCGAAGGATATGCATGTCGACGAAGCCCTCGTCGCGGATGCGGTCGGATTCATAGAAAAAATCCTGCCGGATCGTGGGGATAAGCCGGTCGATGGCCTCCTGCGGGGTCCTCTCGCCGGCGAGCCCGACGCGAAGGGCGTGGCCCAGGATCCATTCGTCCGAATAGTCGGCCTCGATCTCCAGCAACCGGGTCTTGGAGCGGTCGGTATGGAAATCGCGCATCAGGTCGATATCGTTCGGGTCCATCCCGATGGCGAGCCTGTCGGTCTTGTAATAGTCGAACAGCATCCGCATCAGAGCGCGGCGATGGCGCGTCCGTTTCTCGATCGAGCCCTGGATGCCGCCAAGATCGGGGAGCACCGTCGCCTCTTCGTCAAAGAGATAGTCGATGGCGGGAATGTTCGTCTTTTCGCGCAGCAGTTGAAGCAGTCGCTTGCCGATGTGCCACTTCTTCGCCACCACGATGAGCAGCTCGCGGTCCCGGCCCAGCGTCGTTTCGCTCTCCCAGAACCGCTCGCCAAAGCGCTGGCCGATCCGGCCGCGCCCGGTGAGGAAGGCGAACAGGCTTCGCCCCTCGTTCGAAATCTTGAAGTCCAGCGTATCCGAGGCATAGAGCGCCCCGAGACGGCGTTTGAGTTCATGGGCATCCGGGCTGATCTTGCGCGCGAAGAGGTAATCCTGCGACAGCAGCATGTCGTAGTGGTCGTTGTAGAAAGTGACCGGCATCCCGTAGTCTGTGAACATCAGGAACGTCAGGGTGCGTGTCTCGATCTCCTCGGCGGGCACGAGATGGCGCACGAGGGTTTGAAAAAACGTCTCGTCCGGAATCCAGGTCGTCTTGAAGAACCTCATGACATCGCGGCGCTTGCGCACGAAGTCGAGAATCCACTCGATGGTGCGCCGCCGCAGGCACCACCACTGAGACCCGATCATGATCTGCACGTCCTTGGGCACGTCGCGTTGGAGGCCAAGGCGCTTCTGGATGTTCATCGAGGCGTAGAACAGCCCCTTTTGCGTGCGTTCGTTGAACCAGTGACGCCAGATCAGCCGGTCTTCCTTGATCCCGGTCTTGATCCAGTCGCTTTCGAAAAAGTCGAAGCTTTCGATATAGTCGACGTCGTCGTCATCTAGGAAATCATGGGCGTATTCGGCGGATTTGATCGCCATGCAGTCGCCCGAGACCATGTAGAAATGGGTGGCGCGCGGAAACGCGTCCACTGCCGCCTCGACCGCGTGGAGCGTACCCTCGACCAGCGACCACTCGCCCCAACCGCATTTCACGCGCTTCTTGGCGAAGGTGACCGAGGCATTGTCGGCCAGAGCCGCCTGAATCATCTCGTAATCCGACCGGGCGCTGCGCGCGTCGAAATGGATCGAGATGTAATCTCCCGCCGCGGTCAGGCGCTGTGCCTGATCGATGATGGCCTTTGGGTCCTTGTGACACAGGAGAATGAAGGCGATTTTTGCCATTTACGGTCCGTCTGGGCTGTCTGGCGCGGATTGTTGACATGCTTACCGTAACGAAGCATTGAAATAACAGCATTTCTTTGCTTTTTTCTCTGAAAACAAATTGGTCCCGTGCAAGGGGGCCAGACGGAGGCGGCGGCAGCAATATGGGTTTCCCGGGAACCTGGATGACCGAAAGTGAAAGCATGGTGTATCGGGTCGTCCCGAAATGCGCCTGCTCGACCATCGGCCAGATCATGTATTTCTCCGACCACGGAGAGTTCTTCGACGGTGACATTCACGACGCCACGGAAGGCATCGTGAAGTGGGCGCAGGAAGAAAACCAGAAGAAGATCGAGCGCAACGTGAAGACCCACAAGAGCTTTGCGTTCACTTGCGTGCGCAACCCCTACACGCGCATCCTCAGTTCGTTCTTCGACAAGATCTGCGGCATTCAACGCAACGGGAAGCGCTATCGCGGCAACCTCGTCCCGCTCCTGATCCAGAAATACGGAATCGAAGTGGGCAGCCCAGAAGACAACTTCGACTTCGACCAGATCCAGTCATTCCGCCGGTTCCTGTTGTTCACCCGCGACACCATCCGCTTTCGCCGCCCGATGGACCCGGACATCCACTGGTCGGCCATGTCCGGCCATGTCTCGACCTTCATCACCAACGGCGGCACCTATGACCAAATCTTCTGGACCGAGAACTTCAATGTCGGGATGAAGAAGGTGCTCGACAATGTGAAGACGCCCAAGAAGGTCAACATCAAGACCATCCCGCGGTTCAACGAGAGCGCCGGGCACGGCCCCGAACGCGCCCATCCGGTCGAGGATTATTTCGACGACCTGTCGATGCACCTGATGTGGGAAATCTACCGCAAGGATTTCGAGCTGTTCAAATACGACTTCGACAATCCGGGCAACAAGCTTCCCGTCGGCGACATCGACATCGACGAGGTTCACAAGAAACTCGGATCTTGAGCCGGATCAAGGCGTGAGGGCCGCCAGCCTGCCAGAAGGGTGGCAGGAGGCCCGCCATGACCGAGATCATCACCGTTACAGCCGACACCGTTCAGAAACACGGGTTTTTCTGCAAGATGAGCGCGCGCAAGACGCACGCCTGGCAGGCAAAGCGGGACTGGCTCCTCGCCCGCTTCGAGGAAGGGCTCGAATTGCGCCTGCTGGGCGACTCGGCGCGCGGGTTCGTGGAGTACATGCCCGGCGACAAGGCCTGGCGATCGGTCGAGGACGCGGGCGACCTGATGCTGATCCACTGCCTCTGGGTGGTCGGCAAATCAAAGGGACAGGGTTTCGCGCGTGCGCTTCTGGACGAGGTCGAGAGGACGGCGGGCGACAAGGGCTACAATGGCGTGGCCGTGCTCGCCTCGACCGGAAACTGGCTGGCCCGGCCCGAGGTCTTCGCGCATTTCGGCTACGACGTGGTCGAAACGGCCGATCCCGGTTTTTGCCTGATGGTCCGCCGCTTCGCCCCCGGCCCCACCCCGCGCCTGTCGGGTGGCTGGGACGAAAAAGCGTCCGCCTGCGGCCCGGGGTTGACCGTCCTGCGCACCGCTCAGTGTCCCTATCTCGAAGACGCCGCGGCGATCGTGGGCAAGGTGGCACAAGAATCGGGCCTCGCTTTCCGCGACGTGGTCATCGACAGCGCCCACGCGTTGCGCGCCCGGATGCCCACGCCGTATGGAACCTATGCGCTGGTGCAGGACGGGCGGCTCGTAGCCCATCACTACCTGCTGGAAAAACAGCTGCGACAGGTGCTCGACCTCTGACCGGGCGCCCTACCCGACGGGCTCCGGTGCCCGCGACCGTTCACATGTCGGCACTTTTCCGGTCCCAAGTATCCTCGGGGGTTCGGGGGCAGACAGCCCCCGAAGGCTGCGTGCCTTGAACGCAGGCAAGAATGCGTGCGCAACGCGCACACGATCAGAAAAGACCGAGCGGGGTCGCTTCAGACCCCGAGACACCAGCGCATGATGGCCTTTTGCGCATGCAGCCGGTTTTCGGCCTCGTCGAACACCACCGATTGCAGGCCGTCCATGACCGAGTTGGTCACTTCCTCGTTCCGGTGGGCGGGCAGACAGTGCATGAACAGTGCCCCCTCGCCCGCCGCGGCCATGAGCCGGTCGTCGACCTGATAGGCGCGCAGGATATTGTGACGGCGCTCACGGGTCGAAGGGGCGTCATGCATCGACACCCAGGTATCTGTCACCACGAGGTCGGCCCCGGCGACCGCCGCATGTGGATCACGTTCGATCTCGATCTTCGCGCCCTTGGCGCGCGCTTCCTCGATGAACTCCCGGTCGGGGTCGAGCCGTTCGGGGCCGGTGAACGTCAGATCGAAACCCAGTTGCCCGGCGGCGTGGATGAAGGAAGCGCAGACATTGTTGCCGTCGCCCGCCCAGACCACTTTCTTGCCGGTGATCGGCCCGCGATGCTCCTCATATGTGAGGATATCGGCCATGATCTGGCAGGGGTGCGAACGGTTGGTGAGGCCGTTGATGACCGGGACCGTGGCAAATTCCGCGAGCTCCTGAAGCGCGGATTCCTCAAACGTCCGGATCATGATGAGATCGACGTAACGCGACAGGACACGCGCGGTGTCCGGGATGGACTCGCCGTGACCCAGCTGCATTTCCGAGCCGGAGAGGACGAGCGTCTCGCCGCCCATTTGCCGCACGCCCACATCGAAGGAGACGCGTGTCCGGGTGGACGGCTTCTCGAAGATGAGGGCCACGACCTTGCCGTCCAGAGCACGCTCCTCGTCAAGTGCGCCGCGTCCGGCGTCGCCGCGTGCGGATTTGATCCGGTGGGCTTCGTCCAACATGCTCCGCAGATCGGCCGGGTCGGTCGCGTTGATGTCGAGGAAATGCCTCATGCCTTGGCCTCCAGCGCCGTCGCCGCGGCGTCGATCCGCGCCACGCCTTCGGCGATGTCCGCGTCAGTGATATTGAGCGGCGGCAGGAGCCGCGCCACGTTGTCGGCGGCGGGCACGAGGATGACCTGGTTGTCATAGCCTGCGGCCACGAGGTCAGCAGGCGCCACCTTGCATTTCAGACCCAGCATCAGGCCGACGCCGCGCACGCTGTCGAAGATGTCGGGATGCGCGTCCACCAGCCCCTCGAGCTTCTGGCGTAGGAGCCCTGCCTTGCGATTCACATCGTCAAGGAAACCGTTGCCGGTCACCACGTCGACCATCTTGGTTCCCACCGCCATTGCCAGCGGGTTGCCGCCATAGGTCGAGCCGTGCGTCCCGACGACCATGCCGGAGGCGGCGTCTTCCGTCGCCAGAACCGCCCCCAGCGGGAAGCCACCGCCGATGCCTTTGGCGGACATGAGGATATCCGGGGTCACGCCCGCCCATTCGTGGGCAAAGAATTTGCCGGTCCGGCCGATCCCGCACTGAACCTCGTCGAAGATCAGAAGCGTCCCCGTCTCGTCGCACAGGTCGCGAAGACCCTTGAGGCACTGGTCGGGCACCGGGCGGATACCGCCTTCGCCCTGCACGGGTTCGATCAGGATCGCGGCGGTCTTTTTGGTGACTGCGGCGCGCAGGGCGTCGTGATCACCGAAGTCGAGGTGAACGAACCCCGGCATCAGCGGGCCGAAGCCCTTGACCATCTTCTCAGTCCCCGAAGCCGCGATGGCGCCGGTGGACCGGCCATGGAAACAGCCGGAAAAGGTGATGATCTCGACCCGGTCCTCGTCGCCCCGATCGTAGTGATACTTGCGCGCCATCTTGATCGCGAGTTCCGCCGCTTCGGTGCCCGAATTCGTGAAAAACACGGTGTCGGCGAAGGATGCATCGACCAGCCGGTCGGCCAGCGCCTTTTGCCCCGGAATTTCGTAGAGGTTCGAGACGTGCCAGAGCTTGTGCGCCTGCGCGGTCAGCGCCCCGATCAGGTCCGGGTTGGCATGGCCCAGCGCGTTCACCGCGATGCCCGCGCCGAGGTCGAGATATCGCTCGCCGCCTTCCTCGATCAGCCAACTGCCTTCGCCCTTGACGAAGTTCAGTTTCGCACGCGCATAGGTCGGCAGAACGGACGGGATCATGGCATCATCCTTAGAAAAGAAGCTTTTGGGTGCCGCAAGGGCGGGCCGGTGTCAACGATTTAAGAGGGTGGGAGTAGTCGAACGGAGTCAGACGTCAGGCGCGGGTGCGGCGGCGTCGGCAGACAGGGGTATGGATGCGTTCGAACATGGGCTGGCGATACGTCGGACTGGTGCAAAAGTCCATCTCTTTCCTCGGCCGCGCGCCGGGCGTATGGGGTCGGTGAAACCGACGGGACAGGGATATGAACCGGATACCCCACCAGCCGCTCGCCTCGGCGGGCTTTATGCTCGCCGCCGCCGCGCTCGTCGCGGGAACCACCCTTCTCGCCAAGATGGCGGGGGCCGAAGGGCTGCATCCACTTCAGGTCAGCCACGGGCGGTTCCTGTTCGCCTTCATCGGGATTGCCACCGCCACGCTTGTCCTGCGTCCGACCTTCACGCGGCCCCAATGGGGCACTCACGCCGCGCGGTCACTGTCCGGATGGACCGGGATTTCGCTGACCTTCGCGGCGGTCCAGTTCATCCCGCTGGCAGACGCGACGGCGATCTCGTTCCTGAACCCGGTTGTCGCCATGCTGCTCGCCATCCCGGTATTGAAGGAAACGGTGGGACCGTGGCGGTGGGCGGCTGCGGTCATTGCGCTGGCCGGCGGCGCAATCCTGCTGCGCCCCGGCGCGGGGGCCCTGGAGCCCGGTGCACTCATCGCGCTGGCCGCCGCGCTCGCCATGGGTGTCGAGATCACGATCATCAAGTTCCTGACCGGGCGCGAACGGCCGCTCCAGATCCTCGTCATCAACAATGGCATGGGGCTGACGATCGCCACGGTCGCCGTGCTGGCGACCGGCGTCTTCGTCATGCCGACCCCTAAGGCCTGGCTCATCCTCGCCGGGATCGGCGCGATGATGGCGCTCGCCCAGACCTGTTTCATCCAGTCGATGCGCCGGGCTGATGCGAGTTTCGCTTCACCGTTCTTCTACGCGACGCTGGTCTTCGCAGCACTCTATGATGGTGCGGTTTTCGGGACATGGCCGGACCGGGTGAGCCTCGCCGGTGCAGGGGTCATCCTGGCGGGCGGCGTACTGCTTGCCTGGCGGGAAGGACGGTTGAAACGCGCGCCGGGTTGAGCCATATACGCCCCTTCACCTTGCCACCCCCGCACGGGTGACTAGAATAGGCCCCTGACGCAGTTACGGCCCCGGCGGCCACAAAGGAAATCCGATGTCCTGGACAGACGAACGAGTCGAAACCCTCAAGAAAATGTGGTCCGAAGGCCAGTCGGCCAGCCAGATCGCCAAGGAACTTGGCGGTGTGACCCGCAACGCCGTGATCGGCAAGGTTCACCGGCTCGGACTGTCCAACCGTGCGGGAGGCGGCACGGCCACGACTTCGACTGCCCCGGCCAAGGAAAAACCCGCCGCGAAAGCTGCGCCCAAGAAGGCGGCGCCGAAGCGCGCGGAGCCGAAGCCGGAGCCGGTCGCAGAGACGGCTGACGCCGAACCGGCGGCCAAGCCGATCCCGGCCCGCAAGCAGATCATCCCGGCGGGCCAGCCGCTCCCCCCGCAGCCGAGCGCGAACGAGATCCCTGCCGAGGCTCTCAAGAAGGTGAGCGAGGTCGAGAAGTCGGCCAAGAAGCTGTCGCTCCTCGAACTGACCGAGCGGACCTGCAAGTGGCCCATCGGCGACCCGGCGACCGAGGATTTCTGGTTCTGCGGTCTGCCCGTGCAGCAGGGCAAACCCTATTGCGAAGCGCATGTCGGCGTAGCGTTCCAGCCGATGTCCTCGCGCCGCGACCGCAAGCGCTGACATGCCGGCGGGCGCAGCGGTTCCGATCCTGCGCTCGTTTTCCGAAGGCGAGGCACGGGATTTCTACCTGCGTTACCTCGGCTTCGACGTTCTCTTCGAACATCGCTTCGCCCCGGAGGCCCCGCTCTACATGGGCCTGAGACTGGGAAACTGCGAGATTCACCTCTCCGAGCATCACGGCGACGCTTCACCCGGGAGCGCGGTGCGGATTGAGGTTTCCGACATCGACGCCTTTCACGCCGAGATTACAGCGCGGGGTCATGCCCGGCTGCGTCCCGGGATCGAGGATCAAAGCTGGGGGGCACGGGAAGTGAATCTTCGCGATCCTTTCGGAAACCGGCTCGTTTTCTGGCAGAGCACCTGACCTCTCTCCGATTGTTTCCAAATTGGACATTGCTCCGAATCCCGGGACGCCCTTATCCTTTGGTTAATTCATTTTCCAAAGGGAGACGGTTTCATGAGAGCCATTCTTCTGCTGCCCATTGCTTTCACGCTTGGCGGCTGCGCCCTGTTCGGAGGCCGCGACGCCCCGAGCGTCGATATCTACGAAACGAGCGGATCGAACGAGATCGCCGTGGCGAGCACCAAGGACGGCATGATGATCGTCGGCGGCGCGACCCGGTTCGACGGCACCGACTACGAGACCTACACCGAGCATATGGTGGATACGGATTCCGGTGATGTCACCGGCACCCGGCACTATGTCATGGTCGAGGGCGAGGTCCTGGACTGTCCGCAGTCGGATTGCTCCGGCACTGTCGCGCGCTACTACGGTGTGCCCGGCGTCCCGGTCGAAAGCGACGGCGAGACTTACATCATCCGCTGAGGCGGAAGATCCATTCACTCGTTGAGCCGAATGAGCGTTTACGAAACCAAAACGCATGCGGTCTCAGGACCCATGCGTTTTGCTTTCCGGTTCTTCGCCTTTTCTCACGGCACACCCTGATCCGCAATAAAACTTCCGATCTGTGGAAGACACCCCCCTCAGGAGGGGGTTGAGGCACCACGATTTCGCGATAATCTGGTGACGTATTCAAAACTTGGGGGAGTTTTCCATGCGTTTCATTCTTGTTCTGACGACGGCTGTGTTCACCCTTTCGGGCTGCGCCGTCGCGCCGATCGTTCTGGCCACATCGACCCAACCGGCCTCGGTCTCGACCAAGTCGCCCATTACGCGGTCTCACATCACCTACAAGAACGAGGAGTACGCGGTAGACACCGTGAAGACGTTCGTAAACGGCAAGCACCGTTTGACCGAACGCACTGTCACCGTGAACGGGCGGGATTATCCCTGCGTGGCCTATGCCGACTGCCTGCACCGCGTGACCGTGGTGCTCGGAGATGCCAAGGACTGAACCACCGCCCGCACAAACCGGTGAGAGCCCTTTCCCGGCGGGCCGTCCCGGCGTATAGCGCGGTCCATGTCCACGAATCCGCCAGACCTCCGCCCTGATCTCGCCCGCGCTGTCGTGCGCGAGGATGCCCGCCCCGGCCAGCCGAAGATCGGCATGGTCAGCCTTGGCTGTCCCAAGGCGTTGGTGGACAGCGAACGCATCCTCACGCGCCTGCGCGCCGAAGGGTATGCGATCAGCCCGGACTATGGCGGGGCGGACGCGGTGATCGTGAACACCTGCGGGTTCCTCGACAGCGCCAAGGCCGAAAGCCTGGAGGCCATCGGCGAGGCGCTGAACGAAAACGGTCGGGTGATCGTCACCGGCTGCCTCGGAGCGGAGCCGGAGTACATCACCGGCGCGCATCCGAGCGTACTGGCTGTCACCGGACCGCATCAGTACGAGCAGGTGCTGGACGCCGTACACACCGCCGTGCCGCCCAGCCCGGACCCTTTCGTGGATCTGTTGCCGTCGCGCGGCGTGAGCCTCACTCCGCGCCACTACAGCTATCTCAAGATTTCCGAAGGCTGCAATCACGCCTGCAAGTTCTGCATCATCCCCGACATGCGCGGCAAGCTTCAGTCGCGGCCGGCTCATGCGGTGGTTCGTGAAGCGGAGAAGCTGGTCGAGGCCGGTGTGCAGGAGCTTCTGGTCATCTCGCAGGATACCTCCGCTTACGGGCTGGATATCCGTTATGCCGAGGAGCGCGGCCACCGTGCCCATATCGCCGACCTCGCCCGTGACCTCGGATCGCTCGGGGCCTGGGTGCGGCTGCACTATGTCTACCCCTACCCGCATGTGCGCGAGCTCATCCCATTGATGGCCGAGGGGCTGATCCTGCCCTACCTCGATATCCCGTTCCAACATGCCGATCCCGGCGTTCTCCGCCGCATGGCGCGGCCAGCAGCGGCGGCGAAGACGCTGGACGAGATCGCGGCGTGGCGGGACGTCTGCCCGGACATCGCCCTGCGCTCCACCTTCATCGTCGGCTACCCCGGCGAGACGGAAGCGGAATTCCAGGTCCTGCTCGACTGGCTCGACGAAGCCCAGCTCGACCGGGTCGGGTGTTTCCAGTACGAGAATGTCGACGGCGCCCGCTCCAACGATCTGCCGGACCATGTGCCCGAGGAGGTGAAAGAGGAGCGCTGGCACCGGTTCATGGAGAAGGCGCAGGCCATATCCGAGGCCAAGCTCGAGGCGAAAGTTGGCAAACGGATCGAGGTCATCGTGGACGAGGTGGAGGCGGACGCCGCCACCTGCCGCACCAAGGCCGATGCGCCCGAAATCGACGGCTGCCTGTTCATTGACGAGGGCCACGAAGCGCTGGTCCCGGGGCAGATCGTGACGGTCGAGGTGGACGAAGCCGGGGAATACGATCTTTGGGGCAAGCTCATCGCCTGATTGTTTCCACACGGCAAACAATCACCACCGCGCTTCCAAGATCCTGCCCACGTCTCGTCCAGATGCCGCAATACCCCTCTTCTCGTTGATAAGCGAAAAGGGGCTGGCGATGATCGAAATTGCCGAATTTGAGATGGCGTATTCAGCGGTGCCGAAGGCGGGCTGCACATCGGTGAAAACGGCGATTGCCGAGTTGTTGGGCGAACGACCCGCAGAGGACGACGAATACGCGGTCCATCCGAAACTGCCGACCCGCCGTTTCGCGCCAAGGCGGTTTCACCGGTACGACGGGTGGCATCGCTTTACCGTGGTCCGCGACCCGATCAAGCGCCTCTTGTCGGTTTATACCGACCTCGTCGCGACGCGGAATATCCTGCGCAATTCTGCGAATATCCGGCGGGGCCGCGTCGATCTGCCGGTCAAGCCAGACCCGGACTTCTTCTTCCAGAACCTCGATGCCTACCGATCCGCCGCCTCGGTCATCAAACACCACGCGTTGAGACAGATCCTGTTCACGGGTCCCGACCTCACGCTCTACGATCAGGTATACGACGTGTCGCAGCTTGGAAGACTCGGAGAGGATCTGAGCCTGATGACGGGCCGGCCCGTTTCGTTCGACAAACCCATGAACGCGTCGAAGTTCCGGCTGAAACTGGACGACCTCGTGCCCGCGTCGCGCGATGTCATTCACGCAAATGCAGCGGACGACTACGCGGCATTCGGCGGCTATCTGGCCGAAGCCGCGTAAGCCGCCGGGGAGGTCGTTTCACATGCCTGCACAATTCCCCCAATTTTCACAAATTGCGCCGCATCGGCGCCTCAAACCCTCGTCATTCTTGCAGCAAGTTATCGCAGAGGGGCGAACCCATGGTGGAATTCGAGGAGTTTGAACTGGCCTATGTGCCGGTGCCCAAGGCGGGCAGCACGGCGCTCAAGACGGCGCTTGCGGCATTGCGCGAGGACACGCCGGATGCGGATGACGCGGCCTGGGTCCATAACCGGATGCCGACGCGTCGGTTCAATCCGGACGCCTTTTCCCGCACCGCGGATTTCTGGCGCTTCACCGTCATTCGCGATCCGATCGAGCGGCTGCTTGCGGTCTATACCGACCTAATCGTGGAGCGTGACGTTCTGGCTTATGCGGGAGACGTGCAGCGTGGCCGGATCAACCTGCCGACACGGCCCGACCCGGATTTCTTTTTCCAGAACCTCGACCGTTACCGCGCCGCCGTTTTCGCGATCAAGCATCACGCCATGAAGCAAATGGTGTTCACGGGGCCGAGTCTGGACGTCTACGACAGGGTCTATGACGCGGGCCGGCTGGAGGAACTATGCGCCGAGGTGTCGGGCATGACCGGTCGCACCGTGATCGTGAGAGAGACGTCTCGAGGCGAACCGCTGAATCTGGGCGATCTCAAGCCGGAGACCCGCGCGATCATCCGCAATGAGGCCGCGCCGGATTACGCCGCCTTTTCTGGCTTCCTCGCCGCCGCCTGACCGACGCAGCTCATCAGCACTCCGGCAGGTTGACCGCGATCCCGCCCTGCGAGGTCTCCTTGTAACGTGAATCCATGTCACGGCCCGTCTGGAGCATCACGCGGATGCAGTTGTCGAGCGGCAGGATGTGCTCCCCGTCCGAGCGCAGCGCGAGCGAGGCCGCCGACACCGCCTTGATCGCCCCCATTGCGTTGCGTTCGATGCACGGCACCTGCACAAGGCCCTTTGCCGGGTCGCAGGTCATGCCAAGATGATGCTCCAGCGCAATTTCGGCTGCGTTTTCAACCTGTTCGTTGGCCCCGCCCAACGCGGCGCAGAGCCCGGCGGCGGCCATTGCCGCGGCCGATCCGACTTCGCCCTGACAGCCAACTTCGGCCCCTGAGATCGACGCATTGGCCTTGATCAGCCCACCGATGGCGGCGGCGGTCAGCAGGAAATCTCGCCGCTTCTCATCCGTCACCTCGTCGGCCATGTGATCGCGCCAGTATCGCAGGACGGCCGGGAGCGTCCCTGCCGCCCCGTTGGTGGGCGACGTGACGACCCGGCCCCCTGCGGCGTTCTCCTCGTTCACCGCCATCGCGTAGGCCGAGATCCAGTCATTCACCACATGCGGCGCGTTGCGGTTGGAATAGCGCTGCGCGGTCAGGTCGTCGTGTAGTTTCTTCGCCCGGCGCTTCACGTTCAGCCCGCCGGGCAGTGTGCCCTCCTGCGTAAAGCCCCGGTCGATGCAGTCCATCATCGCGTCGGCCAGCCCGTCGAGGCCAGCGTCGAGGCCGTCTTCGCCATGTGCCTCCTCGTTAGCGCGTTTCATCTGTGCGATTGTCAGGCCGGCGCGCTTGCCCATTGCCAGCATCTGTTCCGCCGAGCCGAAGGGATAGGGATAGCCGAGCGCGCGTTTCTGGTCAGACAGGCTCGTGCCCTGTTCGGCGGTCAGTTCCGCTTCCGTCACGACAAAGCCGCCGCCGACCGAGAAATAGGAGATCGTGAGATAGGGGTTCCCGGCCCCATCCACCGCGCGGAACACCATCCCGTTCGCGTGCTGTTCAAGCGGCGGGCCGAAGTCGAAGTGGAGATCTGTTTCCGGGTTGAAGGCCAGCGGCGGCAGCCCCTCGGGGTCGAGCCGTCCGGACGCTTTGAGCTTCGCGATAAGTGCATCTCCGCGCTCCGGGTCCATCGTCTCGGGCAGCTCGCCGAGCAAACCGAGGATCACGGCGCGGTCTGTGTGGTGCCCTTTGCCGGTCCATGCCAGCGAGCCGTGCAACGATACGCTCACTCCGGCCATATCGCCCGCGCCCGGAATCCGCTCGTTATGCCTGAGCGCGTCGAGGAACCGGGCGGCGGCGACCATCGGCCCCATCGTGTGCGAGGATGAGGGGCCGATGCCGAGTTTGAAGATGTCGAAGACCGAGATGAACATGCTGACCCCTGTTGCGCTGGGATCAGCCTAGTCTTTCCCTCGTCCGGGCACATTCAGTCCACGACATGCCCGCTGCAAAGCGCGACATTCCGCGGAGGCGTCCGGGTTTACGCGTCCTGAAGCGATGTGACTTCAAGCTCGCCTTCGAGCCGCGACTGCATGGCCCGCGCGGCGGCGTGGCTGGCGGCAGCCGTGGTGAAGTACGGGATCTTGTCGTAGAGCGCGACCGAACGCATCGTCCGGCTGTCCTCGACCGCCTGCGCGCCTTCGGTGGTGTTCATCACGAGATGGACGAGTCCGTCCTTCATGATGTCCACGATTGTCCGGCCACCTTCGTACTGCTTGCGCACCACCTCGGTCTCGATTCCAGCGCCGTTCAGGAATTTGGCCGTGCCGCTCGTCGCCATGATGGTAAACCCCATGTCCTTGAGGATCTGGGCGGTTTCGGCCATCTGGTCGGTCTTGTCGGTATCGCGGATCGAAAAGAACACGGTGCCTTCGGTGGGCAGCATCGTTCCCGCGCCGAGCTGTGCCTTGAGGAAGGCACGGGCGAAGCTCTTGTCCGATCCCATGACTTCGCCGGTGGAGCGCATTTCCGGGCCAAGCAGCGTGTCGACGCCGGGGAAGCGGGCGAAGGGCAGGACCGCCTCTTTCACCGCGAACTTGTCGATCAGCGGGTCCACGAGGTCGAACTTGTCGAGCGTCTCGCCAGCCATGACCCGCGCGGCGATGGAGGCGATAGGGGAATTCACGGCCTTGGCCACGAAGGGCACCGTGCGCGAGGCGCGCGGGTTCACTTCGATGAGGTAGATGTCGCCTTCCTTCACCGCGAACTGCACATTCATGAGGCCGACGACGCCCAATTCGAGCGCGATCGCTTCGGACTGGCGTTTCAGCTCGTCGATGATGTCCATCGGAAGCGAATAGGGCGGGAGCGAACAGGCACTGTCGCCGGAGTGGACGCCCGCCTCTTCGATATGCTGCATGATGCCCGCGACGTGGACCGTCGTCCCGTCGCAGAGCGCATCCACGTCGATCTCGACCGCGCCCGACAGGTAGCTGTCGAGAAGAACCGGGCTGTCGCCCGACACCACGACGGCGTCGCGGATGTAGCGTTTGAGCCCGTCCATGTCGCGCACGATCTCCATCGCGCGCCCACCGAGAACATAGGAGGGGCGGATGACCAGCGGGAAGCCGATGCTGTCGGCAATCTCAAGCGCTTCTTCGTCCGAATGTGCGATTCCATTGTTCGGCTGCTTGAGGCCGAGACGGTTCACGAGATCCTGGAACCGTTCCCGGTCTTCGGCAAGGTCGATCGCGTCGGGCGAGGTGCCGAGAATCGGGATGCCTGCTGCCTCAAGGTCATTGGCGAGTTTCAGGGGCGTCTGACCGCCGAACTGCACGATCACGCCGTGCAGCGTGCCCGCATCCTGCTCCACGCGCAGGACTTCCATGACGTGTTCGAAAGTGAGCGGCTCGAAATACAACCGGTCGGACGTATCATAGTCGGTCGATACCGTCTCGGGGTTGCAGTTGATCATGATGGTTTCGTAGCCGGCGTCGGTCAGGCTGAAACAGGCGTGGCAGCAGCAGTAATCGAACTCGATCCCCTGCCCGATCCGGTTCGGACCGCCACCAAGGATGACGACCTTCTTGCGGTCCGAGGGCCGCGCCTCGCATTCCACCTCGCCCATCATCGGGGCTTCGTAGGTCGAATACATATAGGGAGTCTGCGCTTCGAATTCGGCCGCACAGGTGTCGATCCGCTTGAACACGGCGTTTACGCCGAGATTCTGACGCGCGCGGCGCACCTGTCCTTCGTCGCGCCCGGTGAGCGTGGCAAGGCGGGCGTCGGTGAAGCCCATCATCTTCAGCTCCCGCAGCCCCTCTTCGGACACGGGCAGGCCGTCATGGCGCACGCGCTCCTCGGCATCCACGATCTCGCGGATGCGGGCGAGGAACCAGGGGTCGAATTGGGTGACGCCGAAAATCTCATCATCCGACAGGCCATGACGCATCGCCTGCGCGATGGTGCGCATCCGGTCGGGAGTCTTTTTCGAGAGGGCCGCGATCACGGCGGCGGTATCCGGTGCGCCTTCGATCATGACCTCGTCGAAGCCGGTCAGGCCGGATTCCATCGACGCCAGCGCCTTTTGCAGCGACTCGTGGATGGTACGGCCTATCGCCATCGCCTCACCCACCGACTTCATGGCGGTGGTCAGGTTCGGCTCGGACCCCGGGAATTTCTCGAAGGCGAATTTCGGGATCTTGGTGACGACGTAGTCGATGGTCGGCTCGAACGACGCCGGCGTGACCTTGGTGATGTCGTTGTCCAGCTCGTCGAGCGTGTAGCCAACGGCCAGTTTCGCGGCGATCTTTGCGATGGGGAAGCCCGTCGCCTTGGACGCGAGCGCCGAAGAGCGCGACACGCGCGGGTTCATCTCGATCACGACCATGCGGCCGCTGTCGGGGTTCACCGCCCACTGGACGTTGGAGCCGCCGGTTTCCACCCCGATCTCGCGCAGCACATTGATCGAGTGCGTGCGCATCAGTTGGTATTCCTTGTCGGTCAGCGTCAGCGCCGGGGCCACGGTGATCGAATCGCCGGTGTGGACGCCCATCGGGTCCACGTTCTCGATGGCGCAGACGATGATGGCGTTGTCGGCCTTGTCGCGCACGACCTCCATCTCGAACTCTTTCCAGCCCAGAAGCGACTCGTCGACGAGGATCTGGTTCACGGGCGAGGCGTCCATGCCGGAGCGGCAGTAATAGATGTATTCTTCGCGGTTATAGGCGATGCCGCCCCCGGTGCCGCCGAGCGTGAAGGCCGGGCGGATGATGGCGGGGAGGCCGATGTCCTCGAGCGTTTCGAGCGCGATCTGCACGCCCTTTTCAAGGTCGGCCTTGCCATCCGCTTTCTTGGGTGCGGTGACGATGGTGGCGCGCGGGTTCTCGATGCCCAGACGGTCCATCGCTTCGCGGAAGAGCTTCCGGTCCTCTGCCATTTCAATGGCTTCGCGCTTGGCGCCGATCAACTCGACACCGTGTTCCTCCAGCACGCCCATGTCGGCGAGTGCCAGTGCGGTGTTGAGGCCGGTCTGTCCGCCCATCGTGGGCAGAAGCGCGTCGGGCTTTTCTTTGGCGATGATCTTGGCGACGATCTCGGGCGTGATCGGCTCGATATAGGTGGCGTCGGCCAGACCGGGGTCGGTCATGATCGTCGCCGGGTTCGAGTTGACGAGGATGACGCGGTAGCCCTCTTCGCGCAGCGCCTTGCAGGCCTGTGCGCCGGAGTAGTCGAATTCGCAGGCTTGCCCGATGATGATTGGCCCTGCGCCGATGATCATGATGGACTGGATGTCGGTTCTCTTCGGCATGTCGTCACCCTCTGACCAGGCCCGCGGCACCGGGGCTCCGGTCCGCAAATTCTCGTGGGTTATAGACGTGGCGCGGCGGGGAGCAAGGGGGTGCGCCGAAAATCACTACGGGTTCGCCTCGCGCCGGGCCGCGACCACGACGAGGGCGAGCATGATAAGTGCCGCCCCGGTGTTCAGCGCGACGGGAAGGAGGCCCGTGCCGCGGGTGTCTCCGGCAATGACGAGGGCGGGCAGGCTCAGGGGCAGCGCGATGAAGAGGATAGCGCCCAGCGCGGCGCGGCGCAGCAGCACTTCAATCAGGCCGGGGAGCAGGATGAGCGGCAGGATCAGGTAGTGGACCCAACCCAGAGGCGAGGCCAGCGTCGTCAGGAGCGCGAGGCCCATCAAGCGGGTCCAGAGCCTCAGCCGCAGTGCCAGATTGCGTGTACCCCACCAAAGTGCCACGACGCCGGCGGCGAGGAACCCGCGGACTGTCCAGCTGATCCAATCCTCACCCCCGACCATGTGGGGTCGGGCCGAAAGGTCTCCGGTGCCGTTGGCGAAGGACTGAAGGTAGTAGAATGCCTGCTCAAGGCTCACGTTGATCGGGCTGACGAGAATCTGGTTCTCGATGGCTGCAAGCTTGGCCAGAAGCTCGGCGTGGAGAGGCCAGCCAGCCGCACCGAGTGAGGCGAGCGCGAGCACCGCGCCGGTGGCCACAAAGGCGGCGAGCGCAGTCCAGCGCCGTTCCATTGCGAAAATCAGGACGATGAGCGCCGGCGTCAACTTGATCGCCGCCGCGAGCGCGAGGCAGCCGCCCGCCAGAATGTCGCGCCGGTCTGCGAGGGCCACGACCGCAGCCAGCGTGAAGGCGGCGACGATCACCTGCGGCTGACCGAACCAGAAGGACATGTATCCCGGCGCCGTCACCAACATCAGGGCGAAGCTGATCACCACCCAACCGACCGGGCCGATCTGGATCGGACGCATCAGCCGCCATGTGAGCCAAATCATCCAGACGGTCGCGGCGGCGTTGATCACCAGCACCGCGTTAAAGAATGTCTGCGCCGGAATGGCGGTCGCGACGGGCGCGAGCGCCGCGGCCCAGAGCGGCGGGTAGAGGAACGGGGTAAATGCCGGGCCGGTGAACCCTTCGGAGTGCGCCCAATCCTGCCATGCCGATGGCGGGTCCGGCAGGAACGGCGCCCCGCCCGAGGCGTACACATTCGCGAAGTCGCCGGTCCCGAAGGAACGCGCGGCGTAGTAGATCGCTGAAAGGTCGATCTTCCACGACCCCCAGTTCAGAAAGACGATGGCAACGGCCCAGACCCCAGCGACAAGCACGGTGATCAGGGTTTCGCGGCTCATGCGTAAAGGTACTCGCGATTCGTTGGGACCGCGTGCTGATCGTGGGCAAGCTGGAATTGATAGATCACGAGCCCGAGCTCGGAAAAGCTCATCTCGGAGGCCGTCAGATAATAGCGCCACATGCGCACGAATTTTTCGTCGAACATGTCGCGGACCTTGTCCACGTTGAGCTCGAACCGCGCTTTCCATGCCTGGATGGTGCGGATGTAGTGGTCACGCCAGACCTCGATATCGGTGGGGAGAAGATCGACCTTCTCAACTTCGGTCATCACTTCTGACATCGCGGGGATATAGCCGCCCGGGAAGATATACTTATGGATGAAGGGCGAGGTCTGGCCCGGCGGGGTCGTGCGCCCGATCGTGTGGACGAGCGCGACACCGTCCGGCGCCAGCACCCTGGACACCTGATTCATGAAGATCGGGTACTGCGGCTGGCCGACGTGCTCCATCATCCCAACGACGACGACACGGTCGAATGTCTCTTCCAGATGGCGGTAGTCCATCAGGCGAAAGTCGCACAGGTCGGAAACACCCGCGTCCTCGGCGCGCTTGCGGGCTGCCGCGAGCTGTTCTTTCGACAAGGTGACACCCGTCATTTTCGCACCGAAGGTCTTGGCGAGATACACCGACAACCCGCCCCAGCCGCAGCCGATGTCGAGAACGCGCATCCCCGGCTCGATCAGGAGCTTCTTGCCGATGTGGTGCATCTTGGCCCGCTGCGCCGCATCGAGATCGAGGTTCGGGCGGTCGAAATAACCGCAGGTGTATTGCAGATTTTCGTCGAGAAAGAGCTCGTAGAGGTCCACCGGCAGGTCGTAATGCACCTCGACGTTTCGTTTCGCGATTCCCAGCGGGTTGTGTTGCGCGATACGGCGCAGCCCCGTGCGCGCACCTGCCGCTGCCGCCGAGAAGCGGCCCGATCCGTTCTTGCGCACATTGCGCGAGATGAGCCGGAGAAAGCCGGTGAGGTCGTCGTCATCGACCGTCAGCCCGCCCTCCATGTACCCTTCGCCCAAAGCGAGCTCTGGATTCTTCATCAGGCGAACCAACAGGCCCGGATCCGTGATCCGCAGATGAACGGGTGTGCCCGAGCCGTCGCCGTAGCGTTGCTCCAACCCGTCCGGCCACGTAATTGTCAGTGCCCCATCCGTCACGAGGCGCGACACCATGCGCCTCAGTGTCCCTGCAAACATAGAATTTGTCCCGTCGCTGTCCGTCAGCGTCGGCACTCTAAACCTCGTTTGCAAAAGGCGAAAGCGGATAGGTCAGGTTTATTCCGCCGCCTTTGCGAAAGCCGTATCCTTGCGCTGGCGCTCGCCCTCGTAGGGATAGAGGTAATCGCGCGTGATCGGCGCGGCCTCCATATGCTTGCCGATCTGCACCTGGTAGACGAGGAGCGAGCCGACGCGAAACGCGGCCTCCATGCACAGGAGGTAGTAGCGCCACATCCGCACGAAGCGGTCGTCATAGATCTCGCGCGCCTTGTCCGCCTTTTCCATGAAGCGATCGTGCCACAGGCCCAGTGTCTTGGAGTAATGCGTGCGCAGCACTTCGATGTCCTGCGTGACGAGGTAATGCTTGTCGACCGCCGCCTGCATCTCGGACAAGGCGGGCGAATAGCCGCCCGGGAAGATGTATTTCACCATCCACGGGTCCGAATAGTTGGGCGGCCCGACATGGCCGATGGTGTGGATGAGCGCGAGGCCGTCCTCGGTCAGGAGGTCGTTCACCTTGCCGAAATACTGTTCGTAATATGGCGTGCCCACGTGCTCGAACATGCCCACCGACACGATCCGGTCGAAGGTTTCGGTCACGTCGCGATAGTCCTGCATCCGGAAATCGCACTGATCGGACAAACCGGCCTCCTCGGCGCGCTTCACGGCGATGGCGTGCTGTTCCCTGGACAGCGTCACCCCCACGACCTTGACGCCGTAGTGGCGGGCGAGGGTCAGCGCCATGCCGCCCCAGCCACAGCCGATGTCGAGCACGGTCATCCCGGGCTTCAGGTTCAGCTTGTGGGCGATGTGGTGCTTCTTGGCCTCCTGGGCCTCGTCCAGCGTCAGGTCGGGCTGCGCGAAGTAGGCGCAGGAATACTGCTTGTCCACGTCGAGAAACAGGTCGTAGAGCTCGCCCGACAAGTCATAATGATGCGCCACGTTCGAGCGCGACCTGAACGGGTTGTTGGCCATCCCGAGCTTACGAAACGTCTGTTTCGTCACGTCCAGCGGCTTTTGGAACCATGGCCGCTCTGCCTTGTAAACACCGGGCAGCGCCACGGCGAAGAACTCGCGCAGATCGTTGATCTCGATCGACCCGTCCATGTACCCCTCGCCCACCGCGAGTTCCGGGTTCAGCACGAGCTGGCGCACGATTCTGTCGTCCCTGAGCCGCACATGCGCTTCGGGCGATCCGCTCCCGTAACGGCGCGTCGAGCCGTCGGGCAAGGTGATGTTGAGCGTGCCGTGGCGGAGAAACCGCTTCAGCATGATGTCAAGCAATGCAGTCCACATATCAGGCTCCCTGATTGGCCGGCTCTTTCGGCCGGCTCCCCAATTCGCTTATGTGCTCCTCCCCGCGACCCCGCGTCGGAGAGTGGTTTTCACCCTAAATGCCGCCTCACAGTGAATATTTTTGGCAAAAACTTGCGTTCTGTAAAGGTTCTTGGCGCACCGATGGTTCCCGCGCCGGCGCAAAACCCCCTGTCGGGCTTGACTTCACCGGCCTCGCAAGGTGTATCGACCCGGACTGAAACGAGCCCCGAGGGACCATCATGCACGCCTACCGCAGCCATACCTGCGCCGACCTCACCAAGGCCGATGTTGGCGACACCATCCGCCTGTCCGGCTGGGTCCATCGCGTGCGCGACCACGGCGGCGTGCTGTTCATCGACCTGCGCGATCACTACGGCGTGACCCAGATTCTCGCGGACGAGGACAGCCCGGTTTTCGCCGAGGTGGAGAAGCTGCGCTCGGAATACTGTATCCGCATAGACGGCAAGGTGCTGGCGCGCGACGAGAGCCTCGTGAACCCCAAGCTGCCCACGGGCGAAATCGAGGTGTTCATACAGGACATGGAGGTTCTGGGCGCCGCCGACGAACTCCCGCTCATGGTGTTCGGCGATCAGGAATACCCCGAGGAAACCCGCCTGCGCTATCGCTATCTCGACCTGCGTCGCGAAGAGATGCAGTCGAACATCACGCTGCGCTCGGACGTTGTCGCCTCCATGCGCCGGCGGATGTGGGACCAGAATTTCCGCGAATACCAGACGCCGATCATCACGGCTTCCTCGCCCGAAGGCGCGCGCGACTTTCTCGTGCCGTCGCGCCTCCACCCCGGCAAGTTCTATGCGCTGCCGCAGGCCCCGCAGCTCTTCAAGCAGCTCATCATGGTGTCGGGCTTCGACAAGTATTTCCAGATCGCGCCCTGCTTCCGCGACGAGGACCCGCGCGCCGACCGGTCGCCCACGGATTTCTATCAGCTCGACATCGAGATGAGTTTCGTCGAGCAGCAGGACATCTTCGACACGATCCAGCCGGTGATCCAGGGCGTGTTCGAGGAATTCGGCAAGGGCCGCAAGGTGGACGAGGTGTGGCCGCAAATCTCCTATGCCGACGCCGCGCTGTGGTATGGCACGGACAAGCCGGACCTGCGCAACCCGATCAAGATGCAGGTCGTGTCCGAGCATTTCGCGGGTTCCGGCTTCGCAATTTTCGCGAAACTGCTGGAGCAGGACGGGACCGAGATCCGCGCCATTCCCGCACCGACCGGTGGGTCGCGCAAGTTCTGCGACCGGATGAATGCCTTCGCCCAGAAAGAGGGCCTGCCGGGGATGGGGTACATCTTCTGGCGTGATGGCGACAACGGGATGGAAGCCGCGGGACCGCTGGCCAAGAACATCGGGCCGGAACGCACCGAGGCGATCCGCGAGCAACTGGGCCTCGGCGTGGGTGACGCCGCGTTCTTCCTTGGTGGCAAGCCCGATGCGTTCCAGCGTGTCGCGGGCCGGGCGCGTGATGTGATCGGCGAGGAGCTGGGACTGACCGAACAGGATCGCTTCGCCTTCGCCTGGATCGTGGACTTCCCGATGTACGAAGCGGACGAAGAGACCGGCGAAATCGACTTCTCGCACAACCCGTTCTCGATGCCGCAGAACCTCGACGACCTCGACGGCGACCCGCTCTCGGTGCTTGGCTATCAGTATGACCTCGCGTGTAACGGCTATGAGCTGATCTCGGGCGCGATCCGCAATCACAAGCGGGACGTGATGTTCAAGGTGTTCGAGAAAGCCGGATACGGTCAGGACGAGGTCGAGAAACGATTTGGTGGTCTCGCGCGCGCGTTCCAGTATGGCGCCCCACCGCACGGCGGCTGCGCCGCGGGCATCGACCGGATCGTGATGCTTCTGGCAGACGAGGACAACATCCGCGAAGTGATGATGTTCCCGATGAACCAGCGTGCCGAAGACCTGATGATGGGCGCCCCGTCCGAGCCTGCGAACGAGCAATTGCGGGAGCTGTCGCTGCGGGTGATCGAGCCGCCGAAAGACTGACCCTCAAGCCACCCTACACGAGAAACGCCCGCTCGGTTGAGCGGGCGTTTCCGATTGAAGTGCACCTTTAGACCTCAATCCTCAAGATGGTCCTCTTTCTTCTTCTGGACCAGACCGAGTTCCTTTTGTTTGCGATCGAGGAAGCGCTTGCCGTAAGCGTCGTTGTCCTCTTCGCCCACGACCTTGCGCGCACGGGTAAAGACCTCGTCCTCTTCCTCTTCCATGTGGTGTTCGTAGTCGTGCTTGAGCGTCTTGAAACGGGTCAGCCAACCAGGGGAGGACATGTCCATCTCGTTAAGCTCATCAACGATCTCGTCCATCTCGTGATGCTCGGAGACCGAGTGGCGGGCAGCATCCTGACCCCAGGTCTGCTTCATCAGGACCGCGTAAAATTCTTCTTCTTCGGCGGCCGAATGGCTTTTGATGTCGCAATAGAACGCGTTCCAGGCCTCGCGGCGTTCCTGGCTGTCGCCCTCGGTGCTGGCGATCCTGTCCAGCAGGTCGCGGTGTTTTTCGTGGTCTGCTGCAATCGCGTCGTAGATCGAGGGCATTGCGCGTCCTTTCGTGAGGTTATCGGCTGGGCATCAAACGCCCGGCGGCCCACTGCGGTTCCGCGTCGGTCACGGCGATATCGGCGCGTTACAACGAGGAACGGCGCAGCTCTGCTAAGCTGCGCCGTCGTCCCTCGAAATTCTTGGAGTGCCCTTAGCTGGGCAGGTGCCGGACCTGAGTCTCGACCTGTTGAACCGTCGCATTGGAGAGGTCGTCGGGACCACCGGTCAACGTGAGCACGACGGATGCCGCCATCATGGCGGTCCCGGCGAGCAGAACGGTCCAGTCGATCAGGGCGTTGCCCTTTTCGTCGTTTGTGAAGGTCTCGAAGACTTTTTGCATCCCGTATCTCCAATGTGTCGGCGTATTCGACATGACGTTGATGGCCTCGAAATGCGGCAGGAATTGGGGCGTGCCGTGCCGGAAGTGGCACCGTTTAGGGGTTTTGTCGGGACACAGTTTGCTCAATAAGCATTGGGAAATGGTTAATGATCGCGAACAGATGACGGACGATGCGCCTTTGGGAACCCCGGTCGAGGGATGGCGGGTGCCGCCGCGCCCGCAGGGCTTCACGCTTACCGGCCGCCATGCCGTGCTGGAGCCGCTGTCGGCCGACCGGCACGCCGCCGACCTGTTCCGGGCATTCGAGGGCTATGACAGGCTGTGGGATTACATGCCCGTGGGCCCATTCTCGTCCTCCTCTGCCTTTCACCGCTGGATGCGCGACGCCACTGCGGGCGACGACCCGCATTTCCTGGCCATCCGTGACGTGGCGAGCGGGCGCTGGGTCGGCTTCTGTTCCCTGCTGCGCATCGCACCGGAGGCCGGTTCGATCGAAGTCGGCTTCATCACCTTCTCGCCGGAGTTGCAGCGCACACGCGCGGCGACCGAGGCGATGTATCTGCTGATGAAATGGGCATTCGAGGCCGGATACCGCCGCTATGAATGGAAGTGCAACGCGCTCAACATGGCCTCGCGGCGGGCCGCACAGCGGCTTGGCTTCAGCTTCGAAGGCGTGTTCCGGCAGCACATGGTCGTGAAGGGCCGCAACCGCGATACAGCCTGGTTTGCCGCGATCGACAGCGAGTGGCCCGCACTCAGTGAAGCGTTTCGGGTGTGGCTCGACCCCGCGAATTTCGATACGGCCGGAGTTCAGCGCGAAAGCTTGTCCGACCTGACGGCCCTCGTCCGGGCGCACGGCGATCCTGCATTGAGGCGCTGAGGGATCAGGGGATCAGCCCGAGGCGTTTCTTGAGCAGCGCTTCAACTTCTTCGATCCGGTCCTCGCGGATCGCCTCTACCGCCGCCGTCAGTTCCCCGTCATGGGCCGAGAGCGCGAGGCCGTGAAGAAATTGTGCGAGGTAATCGTAGTCGCGCGCGTTTGACGCTGTCCCGAGCAGGTCGCAGGCATTGAGCAGATCCTCGTCCAGGCTCGCGGGATCGGGGTGCACTTGCGTGCTTGGCACCATCCGCAGCCTGCCCGGGCGCGACTCCGCGGGCAGGGCATTCAGCACCGCGATTTGGAAGGCTCCGACCCCCTCAACGGGCTTGGCAAGGAACCCATCGGCGCCCGAAGCGCGTGCGTGCGCCTCGCAGTCAGGATCACCCGACAGACCCATCAGCACGGGAACGCGGGGCGTCGCCGCGTCGAGTTCGCGCAAGAGCTCTTCCCCCGACCCGTCGGGCAATGTCATGTCCACGATCACGACAGTCGGGCGGTAGACGCGCAGGTGACGGCGCGCGGAGTGGAGGCAATCGGCGCGGCGCACGCGAGCCCCGGATTGCACACTCAGGAGCCGCATGGCCTCCGACGCGAAGCGACTGTCCTCCACCACCAGCACGGTCATGCCGGCAAGCGGCTTGTCCGCGGTCGGCTTCGGCTGGGTCATCAACAGGTCATCAAGCATAACGCATTCCTTTCCCCTCCGATCGAAGCACCGATTCGGTGAATGCGCGGTTAACGGACGGTCCCTGCGACGAATTCGCGCCGGTCTTGCACGGACCCGGGGCCTGTCGCATAAGCGGGACGTCACCGAGCAGGGAGAAAGTCATGATCGGACGCCTGAACCATGTTGCCATCGCGGTCCCCGACCTCGAAGCCGCAGCGGCGCAGTATCGCGGCACGCTGGGCGCAGATGTGGGCGCGCCGCAGGACGAGCCGGATCACGGGGTCACGGTCGTCTTCATCACCCTGCCCAACACCAAGATCGAGCTGCTCTACCCGCTGGGCGAGGACAGCCCCATCACGGGCTTCCTCGACAAGAACCCGGCGGGCGGCATCCATCACATGTGCTATGAGGTGGACGATATCCTCGCGGCCCGCGACACGCTCAAAGCGGACGGCGCCCGTGTTCTGGGCTCTGGCGAGCCCAAGATCGGTGCGCATGGCAAACCCGTCCTGTTCCTGCATCCCAAGGACTTCAACGGCTGCCTCATCGAGCTGGAGCAAGTCTGATGTCAGTCACCGGCGCTGCCGTCCTTTTCGTGGTGATCTGGTTCATGACGATGTTCATCGTCTTGCCCATCCAACTGCGCACTCAGGCCGAAGATGGTGACGTTGTGCCAGGCACGCATGAGGGTGCCCCGTCGGACTTCCGGCTCGGGCGCACGATGTTGGTAACGACGCTCTGGGCGCTCCCAATCTGGGCAGTCTGCGCGGGCATCATCATCTCGGGTGTCATCACCGTCGATATGCTCGACTGGCAGGGCTACCTCGGCGAGCGGGTCCCGAACTAGGCACCCTGCCGCGACGCCAGACGCTCTGCCAGCGCGGACACCAGTCCATCCGTTCCATGCTTGAGCGGGTCGTCAAGCGCGTCCCCCAATGACACCATGAGGACGAGTCCGAGTACCGCCGCGTGAATGGCAGTGGCCTCGGCACGGGTACCCTCGCCGTCCAGCTTTGCGGCAAGGGCGGCATAGAGCCGGTCTGTCACGGGATGCACCGCCTCAACCACCCCGGCCACCGGTCGCTCGTTCGCAACCGTGCGCTGCACTTGCGGCAGAAGGTAGATCAGCCGAAAACGGTGAAGATCGGCGAGGTGAAAGGCGGCAACGGCGTGGACAAATGCGCGGATCGCGTCTGCATGTTCGCGGCCCTCAAGCGCGGCGACGGCCACGTCGGCTTCGGCCTCGAGCCACGGCACGTAGAGCGCCGACATCAGCGCCTGTTTCGTCGGGAACCAGTACAGCACCGCTTGTTTGGATTTCCCCAACTCCCGAGCGATAGCGTCGAAGGAAAGCGCGCCCGTCCCGCCGGACGCGAGGATTTCGCGTGCGGTGTCCAGAATCCGGTCGCGTGTTCCCGCCTGGCTCATGATGACCCTATTGACTGACTTACCAGCGGTAGGCTATCAAACTTACCATTGGTAAGTAAAGCGCGACGCGCATGTCTCATCAAGGATGTCCACCATGCCGAGCTTCGATGATCCCCTCTTTGCCACCTATGCCATTGCCGCAACGCTCATGGCGCTCAAGGTGATGGGGCAGGGATGGATGACGGTCTACCGCATGATGAAAACGAACCGGGGTCTGGTGAATCCTGAGGACCTGATCCCCGGGCCGTTGAACCGCGCGCCCGACCCGGCGCAGCTTGACCTTGACGACTATGTGGATCGGTCGCGAAGGATGCACCGAAACGACCTCGAAAACATCCCGGCTTTCTGGGTCGTTGGGCTCCTGTTCGTCCTGACAGGACCGGCGCTCGCACTGGCTCAGGTGCTGCTCTTTGGCTTCGTCGCTGCAAGAGCGGCGCATTTCGTGGCCTATGTCACGAAACAACGGCATGAGGTGCGCGCGACCTTTTACACCATCGGGTCGGTCATCGTGATCTACATGGCGCTCCACACCCTTTGGAGCGTCCTGACCTGACCGGGCTCAGGCCGCGCCGCGCCCTGTGACCCGATGGTAAAGGTGCGTGAACGTCGCCGCCCCCACGACGGGGATCAGCAGGTTCAGGATCGGTATGGTCAACGGAATCGCCATGAGGATACCGGCAATCCAGACCTGCCCGTTGTAACGACGGCGCAACTGGTTCGCCCCCGCCCGCCCCTCACGGCGCATCGCGGCAAGCTGGAAATACTCGCGCCCGAGCAGATAGCCGTTCACGACCCAGAACAGGACCGGCGCGAGCGGGCCGATGAAAAACGACAGACCGAAGGCCAGGATGCCGAGCAGGATCGTAATGACGATAAGGCTCGCCGCATCGCGCAGGCCGTCGAGGATCGTCACATCGTCTGCGGGAGCGAGGTGCGGGTAATGCCGCTCCTCCACCGCCTCGGCCACCTCATCAAGAAAGATGCCCATGAACGCGATGGAAACGGGCGTCATCAGGAAGGGTGACAGGAGCACCATGAGACCGACCACAGCCCAACTGGCAACCGAATCGAGCCAGGCGACTTCGCCCACGAATGGCAGCGTCACGACCTCGGGCAGAAACAGACCGGCAATGAAGACGAGAGCCACGGTGATAGCGGCGAGGAGCGCGATCGTGAGCCCCAAACCGAGCAGGAGCACCTTGCGGAAGCGGCGGTCGCCAAGCTGACCCAGCGCCTTGAAGAAATCGTCGAAGATCATGCGTCTACCCACAATGTGATGTCGGACAGGTCGGGGCGCGGACGGTCGGGCGGTGCCGCCGTTTCGGTCCCGATGTGGATGAACCCCGCGATGCTCTCATGCGCCGCGAGGCCGAGGCCCGATTGCACGAACTCAGGGTCGTGGCTGGGCCAGCCGGAGAGCCAGTTGGCGCCCCACCCGGCGGCAAGCGCGGCGTTGAGGAGCGACAGGCAGACGGCGCCCGCAGAATACTGCTGCTCCACGGTCGGGACCTTGGGCGAGTCCACCGGGCAAAAGACGACCGCGACGGCGAGGTCGGCATCAGCGAATTGGCGGCGAGATTTTTCGATCTTCTCCGCGTCGATGTTGAGCGTGGCCCCGCGCGGCGGCACCATCGCGGCCAGACGGTCCAGCGCGGGCTTGGTGAGCACGATGAAGCGCCATGGCTCCAGCTTGCCGTGGTCCGGCGTGCGCGCTGCGGCGGTGAGAATCGTCTCCACCTCTTCGCGGCCCGGCACTGGCGTCGTCAGTGTCTTGGCCGGGCGGGAGCGGCGCGTGAGTAGGAAGTCGAGCGCCGCCGGGTTCTTGTCTGGCATGAATGTCTCCTGTCCGTCAGAAAGGCATGTCGGCACTTTTCACGCGCGCGTCAACAGGACGGGGTGGAAATGTCCCGCTTGCGCGCAGGCTGCGTTTCGGGAAAGCAGGCCCTCATGAAGAAGGGAGAGCTCAGTCATCTGGCCCGTTCCGGTGCCGAATTCGCCGTGCGCGTGACGCCGAAAGCCGCGCGCAACGGCGTATCCGTGGAGGAGGATGGCCGGTTGAAGGTCAGCGTGACGATAGTGCCCGAGGGCGGCAAAGCAACGGCGGCGGTGGTCAAACTTCTGGCCCATGCCCTTGGCGTGGCCAAGTCCGACCTGACTCTCGTGCGGGGCACGACCTCTCGCGACAAGGTGTTCCGGCTGGATTAGGACGCGAAACCTACGGAAAACCTAGCCCTGCACATCCTCGGTCCGGGTCAGGCGATAAACCCCCTCGGGCAGGTCGAGCGCGGCGGCAAGGTCTCGCAACTGCGCCATCGACAAGGTGACGACCTGCACCCGGTCCGTCGTCGGTTCGAGCTGCTCAATCGTGACGCAATCCTCGAAGGCGTTGATTGTCACGTCTTCGCGCAGGTGAGTTGCGCCCTCCTCGCCCTCGTCCACGAGGGTTACGACGGTCGCGTCGAAATCATGTTCGATGGTAAACATGCCAACCAGCCTAGACCTCTCTCCGGCAGATGCCAGCCCGATTTGTCATGGATCAAAGCAAGTGAGTAGCGAATCCGCATGATCGGCGGTGGAGGACATTGCCATGAAAGACAATTTGGACCGACCCCACACCCCTGCTGCGATGGCACGGATGGCCGAAACGCTGAGCCTTGATCTTGGCGTCGAATACGACGCCCGTATCGTGAGCCGCCGGCAACTCGACCGCGCCGTCGAGCGCTGCAATGACTGCGCGGATCCGGACGGTTGTGCCGTCTGGCTCGACGACCACGCGGGCGGCGCGCAGGAAGCCCCGAACCTGTGCCCCAACAAGGCTCTCTTCGACCATATGCGCGACGGGTGGTAAGGCCGCTTGATCGCCGGGGGCCTGCGGGCTAATCCGGCGGCATGGCCAAGCTCTACTTCCACTACTCCACCATGAACGCAGGTAAATCGACGCTGCTCCTGCAAGCGTCGCACAACTACCGCGAACGGGGGATGGACACCTACCTGATCACTGCGCGTTTCGACAACCGGGCGGGCGAAGGCACAATCGGGTCCCGCATCGGCATCGGTTCGCCCGCGGACACGTTCGAAACGGGTGAGGACCTCTTCGACAAGATCGAAGCACGGCTGGCGCGCGGCGCAATCGCCTGCGTCTTCATCGACGAAGCACAGTTCCTGTCGGAGGATCAGGTCTGGCAACTCGCGCGGGTGGTGGACGATCTGCGTGTACCGATCATGTGCTACGGACTGCGTGTCGACTTTCAGGGCAAGCTCTTTCCCGGCTCGGCGGCCCTTCTGGCGCTGGCCGACGAGATGCGGGAGGTTCGCACGATCTGCCATTGCGGGAAGAAGGCCACGATGGTCGTACGGCAGGACGCCGCGGGCAATGTGCTGACCGCCGGGGCGCAGGTGCAGATCGGCGGGAACGAAAGCTATGTGAGCCTTTGCCGGCTCCACTGGCGCGAAGCGGTGGGCGATCGTGAATCCAATCGCGCTAGTTAGGCGGCTCATCGGATTGGGCGCCCTTGGGGCGATGGCACTTGTCGGCGCGAAGTCCTGGCTCGACAAGGAACGCGCCGAGATGCGGCTCGCGTATTACAAGGAAATCGCCGAGTACCATGCCACAGCGTCACTCACCGGCTGCACCCGGCGCGATGCGGTAATCGATATCGCGATGGCGCAGGGCTGGCAGGTGCGGGAGGCGGAGGGCGCCTGTGGGGCAGCATCAGGCCTTCGGCTCGTCCCGGACCGGGCAACGCCCTGGCGCCCCGGCGCGCCCGGTTTCCTCGTGGGCTTCGACGGAGATGGGTGCCAGATGCCGGTCGAGCAGGAATGCGCGTGGAAATGATCCCCGCGGCTTGCCGGAGCGGCCAGAGGCGCTAAGACAACCGCATGGACTTTCCCACCGCCCTGATCCCCGCAACGCTCGAGAAACGCTACAAAAGATTCCTCGCCGATTGCCGGCTGGAGGACGGGCGCGTTGTCACGGCCCATTGCGCCAATCCCGGCTCGATGATGGGTCTCGCCGAGCCCGGCGCGCGCATCTGGCTGGAGCCGAACGACGACCGGAAGAAAAAGCTCAGGTTCGGTTGGCGACTGGTCGAGCACGAGTCCGGCGACTTTACCGGCGTCGACACATCGCTCCCCAACCGGATGCTCAAGGCTGCACTGATCGCGGGCGAAGTGCCGGAACTGGTCGCGCCGATGGTGCGCGCCGAAGTGATGTATGGCGAGAATAGCCGGATCGACTTTTGCCTCACCGGCGCCGGGCCGGACACTTATGTCGAGGTCAAATCCGTCACCCTCTCACGCGCGCCCGGTACCGCGGAGTTCCCCGACAGCGTGACCGCACGGGGGGCCAAGCACATGGGCGAACTGGCGGCGATGGCGCGGGCCGGGCACCGCGCGGTGATCTTCTATCTCGTGCAGCGAACAGATGCCCAAAGTGTGCGGATCGCCGCAGACATTGACCCGACGTATGGCGCGTCAGTCAGCGCAGCGCTGGCCGCCGGGGTGGAACCGCTTGCCTATTCCTGCCGGATTACACCAGCGGGCGTCACGCTTGGCGAGAGGCTCCCATTCATTCCGCCGGTGGCGTGACCGCGATGCTCTCATCGTAGACGAAGGTCGTCACGACCCGCGATCCGTCCGGCTCGGGCTGCCAAGGCGTGACCATTTCGGCAGCCTCCCATCGCACCCAGCGGTTCGTTTCAGGGTCGATCCACACCGTCGCCCGTTCGCCGGAGAAACCTCCATCCTCCGCAGGCGCCGTTTGCGTGCGGTAGCGGTATTTAAGCACTTGCCGGCCGTTCAGATCCACGGGGCCAAAGCACTCGGCCTCGCTCACGTTGGCTTGTTCCTGTGCGACCCGCGCCCGCACACCCTGCGCGCGGTCTCCGGGAAACGCACCGCCGGGACCATCCCATGTCGCGGCCTCGCAAGGCCCGGTCCAGTATTTTGCATCCACAGCCAGCGTGCATTGACCAGCCATGCCATGAATCGTGCGCAGGGGCGTCTCGATCACATTCGCGGCGCGGAACGTCTCGGTTCCGTCGGGGCCGTAAGTGATCTGAACCTGCCGATGCGGCGGGCGCGAGAACGGGTCGTTCGGGCCACCGGCCTCGAAAAGCGAGCGCACCTCGGCGGTGCAATCGGCATGGGCCGGCGTGGCGGCGAGCACGAGGATTATCGAAACGCGCTTCATGAATCAGCTCTCCGGCGGTGCGAGGGTGAAATCGACGTCGTAGTCGACGGTCGTAACCTTCACACTCTCTTTCGGCTCGGGCGCCCAGCTTTCCATGAGATTTCGCTCCTCCATGATCGCCACGCGTTTCGTCGCAGGATCGACATAAAGCGTCACGTCGCTCTCCCACCACGACCCCGCGCCGGGTTCGATCCGGACGTGGTAGCGGTAGCGTGCAAGATCACGCCCGTCGACATCGACCACCCCGTCACATTCGGCACCCGTCAGGCTGGCTGCCGCGCTCTCGTTCATCCCGCGCGCATACTCAACCGCGTCATAAGGGTTGTCGGAGCCGGTATCGCTCCACGGCCCGTCCCATGACGCGCCCTGATAGAAGTCCTGCCCCCAGAGCAGCATGTAGGCCCCGGTCGGAAGTTCAGAGATCACCTGATCCGCGGCCTGCCAGCGCGCGGTCACGACAGGCGTCTCAGAGCCGTCCGGTGCACGGGTCACCGTGACCTTCTCGTGCAGGATCTCGAATGTCGGGTCGAACACGCCGCCGTCGTCCAGATACATCGCGCGCACCTCATCGAGGCAGGCGTCGGCAAAGGCAGGACTGGCGGCGACAAGAGCGATGGCAAGAGGGGTGAAACGCATCTGGGACCTCGAAAAGAACGATTGGAATACACTGAGCGTAAGAGCCGGGACGCACGCAGGCAAGCTGCACCGCCGCATCCGTTGTGCATCGTGCGATTTGGGCTTATTTAGGGGCCAGACGACGCAAGGAGCGCCCCTTGGACACCAAGACCCGCATCACCAGAGAAGGCATCCGGCTGTACAACCCCGAGGATTTCGAGGGGATGCGCAAGGCCGGGCGGCTGGCCGCTGACATCCTCGACCGGATCATCCCGCTCGTCGAGCCGGGCGTGACGACCGAGGTTCTGGACCGTGCCATCGAGGACATGGTGAACGACGCCGGGGCGACCTCGGCCACGATCGGGTACAAGGGGTATCAACACGCCTCCTGCATCTCGATCAACCACGTCGTCTGTCACGGTATCCCGTCGGACAAGAAGCTGAAGGATGGCGACATCCTTAACATCGACGTCACGGTGATCGTGGACGGCTGGTATGGCGACACGTCGCGCATGTTCGTGGCGGGCAAGCTGAACCGCAAGGCCGAACGGCTGATCGAAGTCACGCACGAGGCGCTGATGCGCGGCATCGAGGCCGCGAAACCGGGCAACACGTTCGGGGACATCGGCTTCGCGATCCAGAGTTTTGTCGAGAAGAACCGTATGTCGGTCGTGCGCGATTTTTGCGGTCATGGGCTCGGTCAGGTGTTCCACGCCCCGCCGAACGTGCTGCACTACGGCCGCCCCGGGACCGGGCCGCTGCTTCAGGAAGGCATGTTCTTCACCATCGAGCCGATGGTGAACCTCGGCCGGCCCGAAACCAAGGTTTTGGGGGACGACTGGACCGCCGTGACGCGGGACAAGTCCCTGTCGGCCCAGTATGAGCACTCCATCGGGATCACGGCGGAGGGGTCCGAAATCTTCACCCTGTCGCCCGCGGACAAGTTCCATCCGACCTACGGCTGAGGGGCGGCGACGAGACGCTCGCCCGTGCCGCGCGGTTCAAGCGGCGGAATAAAGGCCTAGAAGGTCAGCGGCTTGCGCATAGCTTCCGATCACCTCGGCCCCGACCTCAGCCAACGCCGCGCCATCGCCATTCGGTGAATAGCCCAGAACCCGCATACCTGCCGCCACACCTGCCTGCGCGCCGGTAGCGCTGTCCTCGATCACCACGCAATCCTCGGGCGCTACGCCAAGCGCCTGCGCCGCCATCAAGTAGAGGTCCGGTGCGGGCTTGGGCGCCCCGATCTCCTGCCCTGAAAATAGCCGCCCTTTGAGCCGGTCCAAGACCTCCGGATGTTGCCCCAAAGTCGTCTCCATCTTGCGCGTCGTGCCGTTGGAGCCGACCGCATAAGGTATCCCCGCCCGGTCCAGCGCATCGAAAAACGTGAGGACGCCCGGCATGAGATCCGTGCCTTCTGCCAGCCGGGCGTAGAGCTTGGCGTAGAAGACCTCGACCCAATCCGGGCCAAAGCCGATACCCATGCCCCGCGCTTTCTCCGCCACGCCCGCGATTGTGCCGCCGATGAAGGTCGCCTCGGCCTCCGCAAGGCTCATGGGCCGGCCATGCCGCGCCAGCTCTTCGCGCAGGAGTTCGAACGCCGCGGGTTCGCTGTCCACCAGCACACCGTCGCAATCGAAGAGCACCGCGCCCACACTCATGCCTGCCACGCCTTGTCGCGTGCGTGCAGGTCGCCGCGTGTGGCTTCATCGGGAAGCGTGCCGTCCACGATGACGACATAGACGAACCCCGGCCCCGGCCCGTGGAATCGGCGCGCGAATTGATTCTGGATCGGCTGGGCCGAATCGCTCTGCCAACCGAAGGGAACTGCGTGGTTGGTCACGCGGTCACCTCGCACAATGTGATGGTCGTGTCGCCATAGCGGCGCGCATCCAGCTGGGTCACACCCGGCGGCAGAGTGAGCGGGGAGCTTTCTTCCCAGACGACGAGCGCGCCGGGCGCGATCCAGCCGCCCTCCATTGCCGCTGCGAGGGCCTTTTCACCCAGCCCCTTGCCATAGGGCGGGTCGAGAAACACCAGCGTGGCCGGCGTGGCGGGACTCACGCCGAGACGAGTCGCGTTCCGGGTGATCAGTGTGGCCTTTTCCTGCGCCCGACACTTCGCCACATTCTCGCGGATGAGCTTCTGCGCCACGCGTCCATCATCGACGAAGGTCACATGCGAGGCCCCGCGCGACAGCGCCTCCAACCCCAACGCGCCGGTCCCGGCGAACAGGTCGAGCACGGCGGCGTCCGTCACCGGATCGCCGAAGCGCCCGCCCGTCAGCATGGAAAACAGGCTCTCTCGCACCCGGTCCGTGGTGGGCCGCAGATGCGCCCCCGCGTCGCCCTTACCCACACTGGCGAGCGCCAGCCCGCGATACTCGCCCGCGATGATCCTCACGCTTTGAGCAGCGCCTTGAGTTCGGTCGCGGTGTCGCCTACCGCATCGGGCGCAGGGCTCTTGCCCGCCTCGATGAGCCTCTTGCCGACCATGTAGGCGCGCGGATCGTTCATCGCGTCGACGGCGACCAGCTCATCGCCCCGGTAATACCAGTAGCTCACCGCCGTCTCGCTGTCCTGCCGGGTCACGACGCGGTCATAGCCGGTATTGAGCCCGGCGATCTGAAGCTTGGTGTCATACTGGTCAGACCAGAACCACGGCTTTGCGACATACGCCTTTTCAGCGCCAATCATGTTTTCGGCCACGAGTTCCGCCTGGTCGATGGCGTTGCCGACACTCTCCAGCCGGATGCGTTCTCCCTTGTAGGGAAAAGACGCGCAATCGCCCGCCGCGAAAATCGCAAGATCGGAGGTGCGGCCGTGTTCGTCGGTCTTGATCCCGTTGTCGATATCGAGTCCTGCCGCTTCGGCCAATGCAACGTCAGGCCGGATGCCGACGCCGACGATCACGAAATCCACGTCGATCGTCGAGCCGTCCGTGAGTTCCGCGCCCGAGACGTGACCCTCGCCGGTAAGCGTCTTGAGGCCGACCTCTTCGAGCACGGTCGCGCCGTGGGTGCGGTGCAACTCCCTGAAATAGGACGACGTTTCAGGCGCGGCGACCCGTTGCAGGATGCGCTGCGCCATCTCGACGATGGTAACCTGCATCCCCTTCTTGGCGGCGACAGAGGCGGCCTCGAGCCCGATATAGCCTCCACCGATGACAAGCACCTTCCGTCCCTCGGCGAATTCATGCGCCATCGCGTCAACGTCTGCGAGCGTGCGCACGGTATAGACGCCGCCCAGATCGCCGCCGATAGCGGCAGGCAGCCGGTTGGGCACCGACCCGGTCGTGAGTGCCAGCTGGTCATAGGCCAGCTCGCGCCCGTCAGCGAGGCGCACGACTTTCGCCTCCCGGTCAATCGCTTCGGCCCGCGTGCCGGTGACAAGGTCGATGTCGTGATCGGGGTAGAAGCTTTCAGGACGCAGGTAGAGGCGCGGCAGCTCCATGTCGCCCAACAGGTATGCCTTGGACAAAGGCGGACGCTGGTAGGGTGGCGAGGTTTCTTCGCCTACGAGCGTAACGGCGCCCTCGAATCCAAGATGGCGCAGTTTCGCGACGAGCGCGGCGCCGGCCTGACCCGCCCCGATGACGACGATTTTCGACATTTCTCTTGCCTCTCCCTGTTTGGTCCGGAACTTATCGGAAGCCGTATCGAAAAGGCAACGCGAACAGGAGGACCAAGCGCATGACGATTTCAGTGGGTGACACGCTACCCGATGCCACTTTGGCGAAAATGGGCGAGAAGGGCCCGGAAACGGTGGAGCTCTCGAGCCTGACCAAGGGACGAAAGGTCGTCATCTTCGGCCTGCCGGGCGCGTATACCGGCACTTGCACCACGGCCCATGTGCCGAGCTTCATTCGCAACATGGACGCGCTCGCGGACAAGGGCGTGGACGAGGTGATCTGCGTCTCGGTGAACGACCCGTTCGTGATGGGGGCGTGGGCCGAATCGACCGGCGCGGACAAGGCGGGAATCGTGATGCTGGGGGATGCCGACTGCGGTTTCACGGAAGCCATGGGAATGCGCTTCGATGCGCCGCCGGTCGGGCTTATCGCCCGCTCCAAGCGCTATGCGCTGATGGCCGAGGATGGTGTGGTCAAGGTGCTTCAGGCCGAAGAGAACCCCGGCGTCTGCGACATGTCGGGCGGCGAAGCGATGGTAGAAGCGGTCTGAGGCCGCAGCGGCGTGCGGGAGGGCAAGACCCTCTCGCATACCGCACGCGGTTGCGCTCAGATGGCTGCGACTGCGTCCCGCAGCATGTCACGCACTTGAGCCGCCACGGCTGGCAGGTCGTCGTTGTCGATGGCGGACATGGACGCGACAGGATCGATGGCCGACACTTCAACGCCGCCGTCCACTTCCCGCAGGATGACGTTGCAGGGCAGCATGGCGCCAACTTTGGGCTCCATGCCGATCGCCTCCCACGCCATGCCGGGGTTACAGGCGCCGAGGATGCGGTAGCCCGCCATGTCCTTGTCGATCTTCTTCTTCATCGTCGCTTTCACGTCGATCTCGGTCAGGACACCGAAACCGGCGTCGCCCAGTGCTTTGCGCGTGCGGGCATCCACGTCTTCGAAATCTGCGCCTTCGATGAGGCGGTCGAGGGTATAGGCCATGAGGTCCTCCATATTCGCTAACTTGAATGTGGTGTCGACCCGCGCTCCCGTCAACCGCGCTTGAATGGGCCCATGGATGTCAAAATCTCGATATCCTCGTCGACGGCCTCGGCCTCACGCTCACAGAACTCCGCCACGGCGTTGCGCAGACCGGGGTCGCCGATCCAGTGGAGCGAATGGGTCGTCACCGGGAGATACCCGCGCGCCAGCTTGTGGTCGCCCTGCGCCCCGGCCTCGACCCTGCCAAGTCCCCGCGCGATGGCGTGGTCGATGGCCTGATAATAGCACAGCTCGAAATGCAGGCTGGGATGGTGTTCGGTGCAGCCCCAGTAGCGGCCATAGAGCACGTCGCGTCCGATGAAGTTGAGCGCGCCTGCCACCGGGTGCCCCTCACGCATGGCAAGGACCAGCAGCACATCATCGCGCATCGTCTCCTGCACCTCGTCAAAGAACGTGCGGGTCAGATAGGGCGTGCCCCATTTGCGGCTCCCAGTGTCCTGATAAAACGTCCAGAAGGCATCCCAGTGCTCCGGCTTCAGGTCGTCTCCGGTGAGCCCCACGATCTCGCCCCCGAAGCCCTGCGCTGTGCGCCGGTCCTTTCGAATCGCCTTTCGCTTGCGCGACGACAGGGTGTCGAGGAAGGCGTCGAAGTCGGCATAGCCGTCGTTGAACCAGTGGTACTGGCTGTGGCTACGATGGATGAGGCCCATTGCCTCGCCCGCGATGGCCTCGCCCTCGGTGCAGAAGGTGACGTGGAGCGACGACAGCTCGTTATCCGCCGCCACCTGCACCGCGCCCTGGACCAGTGCCGCGGTCGCCGCGCTCTCGGCTCCGGGTTTCACGAGGAACCGGCGGCCCGAGGCGGGTGTAAAGGGCACCGCGATCTGGAGCTTGGGGTAATACCGCCCACCCGCGCGCTCCCACGCATGGGCCCAGCTGTAGTCGAAAACGTATTCGCCCTGGCTGTGGCTCTTGGCATACATCGGCGCCACGCCGATCAGCCCGGATTCGTCATGTGCGGAAAGATAGAGTGGCTGCCATCCCGTGCCCGGCCCCACGGAGCCAGAGCGCTCCAGCGCGGCGAGGAACCGGTGCGTCGTGAATGGGTCCTCAGGCCGGTCGCTACCCTCCGGGCAGGCGCAGGCATCCCAGTCGGCGGGGTCGATCCCGTCGATACTGTCATGGGTGCGGATTTCGATGGCGCGTTCGTCCATATGTTCAATACGGGGTCTTGAGCCGCCCGGGTCAACCGGGGAGCGGCGCGGGGTAGCCTTCGAAGGTCACGTTATCGGCGATCTCACGCGCTTGTGTCTCGGCCTCGGCGGAGCGGATCGTCCAGCACAGGACTGGCAGGTTCCGCGCCTTCAGATCGGCGACCACACCCGAGCGAAGGTCGCGGGCATCGTGACTGATGAAGCTGGCGCCGACCCGGTCCAAATCGGGGATACGGGCCAGCAGTGTGCGCGTCGTGGCGTTCAGGAGCGGCCAGTCTTCGGCAGAGAAGGCGCAGGTCGTCAGCCCGCGCGGCACGCCCGGAGCGAGGCGCGCCATCTCGGCGACCGCATGGGGGTTGAACGACATGACGGCCACCGGACCGGAGTACCCCGCCAAAGCCCGCGCCACCGAGCCTTCGAGCGCACCGGTGTTGGCACCCATTGCGCCGTCCTGATCCTTGATCTCGATAAGGACCGGCACTTGCCCGTCCACGCGTGCGAGAACATCTGCCAGCGTGGGAATCCCCTCGCCTCCGTGGCGCAGGCATATCTCACCCAATTCCTGTGCAGAGCGTTGCGCGACCGGGCCGGTGGCGTCGGTCAACCGCGACAAATCGTAGTCGTGGAACACCATCGCGATCCGGTCGCGCGAGAGCTGGACGTCGATCTCGATTCCATAGCCAGCTGCAATGGCAGCCCGGACCGCAGCGCGGGAATTCTCCGGCCGCCCCTGCCCTGCGTCGTGATATGCGCGATGCGCAAGCGGCGGTCCGAGAAAAGCGTCGGGCAGGCGGGTCATGCGATCTCGAAGATGCCTTCGATCTCGACCGCCGCGCCAAACGGGAGGGACGCGGCGGAAACCGCCGAGCGGGTGTGCCGACCTGCCTCGCCCAGAGCCTCGACAAGGAAATCCGATGCGCCGTTCACCACCTTCGGTTGGTCGCCGAAATCAGGGGTGGAATTGACGAATCCGGTCAGCTTGACCACGCGCTTGAGCCGGTCGATGTCTCCGCCGCAGGCCGCCTTGACCTGTGCCAGCAGGCTGATGGCGCAAAGCTTGGCAGCCTGAGCACCGGCTTCGACTGACATGTCGTCGCCAAGCTTGCCTGTCACCAGTGTCCCGTTGGACTGTGAGACCTGCCCGGACACATAGACGATGTCGCCGACGATGTGGAACGGGACGTAGTTCGCTGCGGGCGCCGGAGCGTCGGGCAGCGTGATGCCAAGGTCGGCCAGTCGGGATTCGATGTTGCTCATGCGCGTCTCCATGTCTGGCGGCACGCTAGCGCGGGGCCGGTCCGGGCGAAAGGGTCAGCTTTCCCGGAACGCCTTGTTGAAGTAATCCGCGAGCGGTTTGACGAGATAGGCGAGCGGGCTGCGGTCAGCGGTGCGCAGATACGCTTCGACCGGCATGCCAGGAACAAGGACGGTGCCCTCGGGGAGCTTTTCGATCTCACCTTCCTCCAACGCGATGCGTGTGCGGTAGTAAGTGCGCCCGCTGTTTTCGTCGGTCAGGGCATCGGCGGAGACGGTCATGACGCGACCGACAAGTTCCGGCGTCGTCCGACTGTCGAGCGCGGCGAGGCGCAACGTGACCTCCTGCCCGACATGAATCTCATCCACGTTGATCGGGTCGACCTGTGCGCCGATGACGAGCTGCTGGTCCTGCGGCACGATATAGAGCAGCGGCTGGGCCGAGCGGATCACCTCGCGTTCCGCGTAGACCTGCATCGCATGGATCGCACCGGAGAGGGGCGCACGGATATCGAGCCGGCCCAGTTGCGCGATGAGCGCGCGGCGGCGTTCAGCCAGTTCCAGTTCCCGATATCCGAGATCGCGCAGGTTCTGGATCGCCTCTTCGCGTCGGACCTGTTCGAGCTTGAGAATGTCGATCTCGATCTCGGTCATGCGGCCACGGTTCTGGGCGATCATCGCGGTGAGCTCGCCGCGCTGACCTTCGAGCGCCGCTTGATCGCGCTCCAGCGCTAGGACGACCGAAGACTGCGCAAGGCCGCGTTCGAGAAGGGATTTTTTGTTGACGAGTTCCTGCCCGATCAGTTCCAGCTGGGTTGTGAGCGCGGCCTGCTGGGCGGCGATGCCTTCGTTCTGGCTGTCGATCTGGGACAGGCGTTCGCGCAGCTTATCGGTTTCTGCCGCCAGCGATTCGACGCGCTGTTCGAAAAGCCGGCGCTGGCCATCCATGAAGTCCTGCGCGTCCGGGTGTGTCCTGGCTTCTTCCAGGATCATCTCGTCGAACTGGAGCGTCTCGCTCCCGTCCCGCTCGGCTTCGAGTCGGCCCCGGCGCGATACGAGTTCGAAAAGCTGGTTTTCGACGATGGTGAGTTCGGACCGGAGCAACTCCGGATCGAGCCGGATGAGCACATCGCCCGCCTCGACGAGGTCGCCTTCCTTGACCTCGATGCTTTCGATCACGCCGCCGTCCGGGTGCTGGACGACCTGCCGGTTCTGTTCGCCCTCAACCGAACCGGGCGCGATGATCGCGCCGGAAATATCCGCGGTTACCGACCAGGTGCCGAAACCGCCGACGAGCATGAGAAGCGCGACAAACCCGACAAGCACATGTGTCCGGGCCGACCAGGCGCGCGCGACCGCTTCGCCGTTTTCGGGCCCCCTGCCCCGCGCCGTTTCGATGGTGGCGAGTTTCGTGGCTTTGGGATCGGTCAGGTTGCGTGCCATCAGGCCACTCCTCCGCCTTTGCGCTGCACCGAACTTTCCGAAATCTGTGCGGCATTCTGCACGGTCCGCCGGAGCACTTCGTCACGCGGACCGAAGGCACGGGGCATTCCATCGTCGAGGACGAGCAACTTTTCGCACTCCTGAATGGCAGAGGGCCGGTGCGCCATGATGAGAACCGCGCCCCCGTCTGCCTTGACCGCGCGGACTGCCTGATTGAGCGCCTCGCTCCCCTCGTTGTCGAGGTTGGCGTTGGGTTCGTCGAGGACGAGGACGACCGGATCGCCATAGAGTGCGCGCGCGAGCCCGATTCGTTGCAATTGCCCGCCCGACAGCAGCCCCCCCGCGCCCTTGACCGGCGTGTCGTAGCCGTCCGGGAGGCGCAGGATAAGGTCATGGGCCGCCGCCTTTTTGGCGGCCTCCACCACCTTGGCATCATCGGGGGTGAGCGACAGGCCCGCGATATTCTCGGCGATCGTGCCGTCGAACAGACGCACGCGTTGCGGCAGGAAGCCGATGTGCTGGCCCAGCGTGGCCGGGTCGAACTGATCGAGAGCGGCCCCGTCGAGCCGGAGTCGCCCGCCGGCGGGTTGCCAGACGCCGGTGATCGCGCGTGCCAGTGTGGATTTTCCCGCGCCAGAGGGACCGATGATACCAAGCGCCTCGCCCGGCTGGACGTTGAAATTCACCATGCGCAGCGCCGCCTGCGTCATGCCCGGCGGCACGACCGTCAGGTTTTCGGCGGTCAGGATCGCATCGGGACGCGGAAGCGCGGTGCGTGGCACCGGTTGTTCCACCTCGGACAGCAGCGCGGCCAGCGTCCGCCAGCCGCGGCGTGCTGCCTGCACCAGCGGCCACTGCCCGATCAGGAGGTCGACGGGCGCGAGCGCGCGTCCCAACAGGATGGATGCCGCGATCATCACGCCCGGCGTCACCTCACCCTGCAACACGAGCCAGGCACCAAGGCCGAGGATCGCGGATTGCAGCAGCATCCGCAGCGTTTTGGACAGGGACGTGTAGGCACCGGAGCGGTCGGTGGAGAGGACCGAATCCGCCAGCGCCGAGTGCCGCTCACGATACCAGCGGTCGAAGGCGGCATCCGACATGCCCAGCGCACGAACCATTTCGGCCTCGGACCGAAGTTGTTCGGCAAGGTTGTCGGATTGCGAGGTCGCCTGATTGGCATGGCGCATGGGCGCGGATGTCGACACCTGATTGAGGATCGCGATGGCCACCAGAACACCACCACCCACCAGCGCGAGAGTGCCGAGGTAGGGGTGGAACAGGAGGATGCCCGCAAGGAAGATCGGCGTGAACGGCAGGTCAAAGAGCGCCGCGAAGACCGGAGACCCAAGGAGCCGGCGGATCGCCTCAAGCTCCTTCAGCCCGTTCTCCGTGGTCCCGGAGCGGCGGTTCAGCCGCGAATCGTATTCGAGCACCGCCGTGAAGACCCGGTGGTCGAGCCGCGCCTGGAACTTCGCGCCGACACGGGCGAGCACCCGGCCCCGTACGAAATCGAGAAGGCCCATCATGCCGAAGAGGAAAGCCATGAGCACGGTGAGCGCCAACAGCGTCTCTTCCGACCGGCTGCCCAGCACACGGTCATAGACCTGAAGCATGTAGATCGGCCCGGTCAGCATCAACGTGTTCACGAAGACCGAGAACAGGCCGACCACCCAAAACAACGCGCGGTTCTCACGCAGGATCGCCCGAAGCTCGTTCTGTCCGGATTCTGTCTTGTCGGGGCTCATTTGCTCATATCTCTCTGCCACCCCGAATGTGTGCGAAGGGTCGCCAAGAAATGGTTAACGCCCTCGTACACATTCGTCATGGTCAAAGTAGGCGCACCACTTCAATTGATGCCGAGGATGTTCTGAATGACACCGATCAGGCTGTCCTCACGCGGCGCACGGTTGTTTCCGCCATTGAAGATGTTGCCCGGGTTGATTGGCTGGTCGGGGACGTCCTCGACCACGACCGGCGCCATTTCGGGCCTGATCATGGGGAGCGGACGGGGGGGCAGGTCGGCATGGACCCGCATCATCGTTTCGCGCCAGATTTCGGCCGGGAGGCCCCCGCCGGTCACGCCTTTGAGGGGCGTATTGTCGTCGTAGCCCATCCAGACGCCAGCGACGTAGTCTGCCGTGAAGCCCACGAACCACGCATCGCGCACGGAATTGGTTGTGCCCGTCTTGCCCGCCGCCTCACGCCCTTCCAGCTTGGCGCGCGATCCCGTGCCGCTCTCGATCACCTGATTCATCATGTAGACGAGCTGCTCGGCGGCAGCGGTCTGGATCACCCGTTTACCGATCCCGCCCTCCTGCTCCATGAGCGGCTGGCTCTCACCGAGGAGAGACAACTCGACGAGGCCATAGGGCTCCACCGCCGAGCCGCCGTTCAGGATGCCCGCGAAGGCACCCGTCATTTGCAGCAGGTTGGTTTCGGACACCCCGAGGGCCAGCGCAGGACCGGCAGCGAGGTCGCTGTCGATCCCGAAGTAAGAGGCCACGGTGCGCACGTTCTCGCGCCCCACGTTCTCCGACAGCTTCACAGCCGGGATGTTGAGCGAGTTCTTGAGCGCGGTCGTAAGGGTCACGGGGCCGTAATACTTCCGCGTGTAGTTCTGTGGCGACCACGGGCCGGAACCCGGGACGTTGATCGTGATGGGCTCGTCGACGATGACGTCGGAATAGGACCAGCCGAGGTCGAGCGCGGCGGCATAGATGAACGGTTTGAAGGCCGAGCCTGTCTGCCGCATCGCCTGCGTGGCGCGGTTGAATGCACCCGAGACCTTGGTCTTGCGCCCGCCCACCATCGCGCGCACCGCGCCGTCTGCACTCATCACGACAATGGCGGCCTGCGCCTCGGACCCGTCCGAGACCTTGGTGTCGAAGATGTGCTTCAGCGCTTCTTCGGCGGCGGTCTGAATTTGCTGGTCATAGGTCGTGCGGATAATCACGTCCTCGGTCGTGTCGCGGGTGAGGAACGACGGCCCTTCCCCCATGACCCAGTCCGCGAAATAACCGCCGGCCTTGCGTTCTGCGGCCTCGGACAGCTGCGCGGGATTCTGGCGGGCATATTCGGCCTCGGTCGGCGACAGATAACCCTGCACCTCCATCAACTTGATGACGGTGAGCGCGCGGGCCCAGCTCCGGTCCATGCTGGCGGTCGGGGAGTAGGTGGACGGCGCGGTGAGCAGACCGGCGAGTGTGGCGCTTTCCGCCGGGCCCAGTTCGCTGGCCGAAATGCCATAATAGCGGCCAGCTGCGGCCTCCGCCCCGTAAGAGCCGCCGCCGAAATAGGCGCGGTTGAGGTAGATCGTCAGGATCTCGTCCTTGGTGAACTTGGCCTCGAGCGCCATCGCATAGATCGCTTCCTTCGCCTTGCGCGAGAGCGACGAACGGCGGCAATCCTCTTCGTATTCCCGCTCGGACATACCCGATGAGGAATCATAGGGCGTACCGAGGCAGAGAAGTTTCGCGGTCTGCTGCGTGATCGTGGAGCCACCGTGGCCTTCAAGCGGGCCCCGTCCCTCGGACATGTTGATCCGGATCGCGCTGGCGATGCCGCGCGGGCTGACACCGAAATGGCGGTAGAAGCGCCGGTCTTCGGTCGCGACGACGGCATTCTTGAGATGTGTCGAGACGGTATCGGCGGTGACGAGGCCACCATACTGGTTTCCGCGCCAGGCATAGGTGCTGCCATATCGGTCGAGCATCGTGACCGACCCCTTGGCGCGGCCGTCCACGAGTTCGGAGAGCGGCGGGATCGAAGACGAGGTGTACCAGACCGCGGCACCAAGGCCCAACGCAGCGATGACGGCAGTGACCATGCCGAGTCGGAAGAATATCCGGAAAACCCAGCGAATAAGGGCCCAGGGCAGCGCGAGGATCAGCGGAAGCTGGCGACGCGGCTTGTTGCGGGCTGCCCTGCGCGGTTTGCGCGGCGGCTTGCCCGACGAACCTTTCGTCGGTTTTTTCCTTGTTTTCTGGGGCTTTGCATAGCGCTTGTCCGCGACGAGCGGCGGGCGCCGTTTTCCGTTCTGTGCCATGTAACCGCTGCCGTGGCTGCTCTTTTTCAAGCAAACTAACGACTCGGAGCGCAGTTTACGAGGGGCATGCGGCGGATGTGCTGAAATACGCCTCCCCGGTGCGCCTATTTTTTGACCACACCAATTTCTTTAAGCCCAATTTTTAATCAATTGCGTCCGGCGCATGTGCGCCCTCCCCCCGTATCCTTGTTGCCCGCGACCCTCATGCGCTTGCTAAGGGCGTGATTTCGCGCGGGGAGAGGCCCGCATCAATATAAGGGGAATGACGTGAAACTGATCATTGCAGCGATCAAGCCGTTCAAGCTCGAGGAGGTCCGCGAGGCGCTGACCACCATCGGCGTGCGCGGCATGATGGTGACGGAAATCAAGGGGTTCGGTTCGCAGTCGGGCCACACGGAAATCTATCGCGGCGCGGAATACGCCGTGAACTTCGTGCCGAAAGTGAAACTCGAAATCGTCGTTGAATCCGGCCTGGCCGACCAGGTCGTCGAGACCATCGCCAAGACTGCCCAGACCGGCAAGATCGGCGACGGCAAGATCTTCACCATGGATGTCGCGGGCGCTCTGCGCGTGCGGACCGGCGAAACCGACGGGGACGCGCTTTAAGCGCGGGAAACAGGGGAAACATGACCATGCAACTCAAGAAACTTCTTCCGATTGGCGTCGCGGCGGCTACCCTGCTGCCGATGGTCGCCTTCGGCCAGGACGAAGGTCCGACGGCAGGCGTCGACGCCTCGTCCGACTCGATCTTCATCTTCAACTCGCTGCTGTTCCTCGTGGGCGGCTTCCTCGTGTTCTTCATGGCCGCTGGCTTCGCGATGCTCGAGGCCGGCCTCGTGCGCTCCAAGAACGTGACCATGCAGCTGACCAAGAACATCGCGCTCTTCTCGCTCGCGTCGATCGCCTATTACGTCATCGGCTACAACCTGATGTATCCGCTGGGCGACTGGGCTATCGGAACGGACGAATCCGGCGGCATCCTGTCGGGCATCTTCGGCCCGGCCGTGCTTGAAGCCGTTGGTGTCGGCCGCGACGCAGCCGACGATTACGGCTATGCTTCGACCGGCTCGGACTACTTCTTCCAGCTGATGTTCTGTGCCGCCACGGCCTCCATCGTGTCCGGTGCGCTCGCCGAGCGGATCAAGCTGTGGCCGTTCCTGGTCTTCACGATCATCCTGACCGGCATCATCTACCCGATCCAGGCATCCTGGAGCTGGGGCGGTGGCTTCCTCGGCACGCAGTTCGGCTTCTCGGACTTCGCGGGTTCCACCATCGTGCACTCGGTCGGCGGCTGGGCTGCCCTCTCCGGCGCGCTGATCCTCGGTCCGCGTCTCGGCAAGTACACCAACGGCAAAGTGACGGCGTTCCCGGGCTCGAACCTCGCCCTCGCCACGCTGGGTACGTTCATCCTGTGGCTCGGCTGGTTCGGCTTCAACGGCGGCTCGCAGCTTGCGATGGGCACCGTGGGTGACGTGGCCGACGTGTCGCGCATCTTCTCGAACACCAACACGGCAGCTGCCGGTGGTGCCGTCGCCGCGCTGATCCTGACCCAGATCCTCTACAAGAAGGTCGATCTGACGATGGTTCTCAACGGCGCGCTGGCCGGCCTCGTGTCGATCACCGCTGAACCGCTCGCCCCGTCGCTGGGCGCGGCCACCCTGATCGGTGCCGTTGGCGGTGTCATCGTGGTCTTCACGGTTCCGCTGCTCGACAAGATGAAGATCGACGACGTCGTCGGCGCCATCCCGGTGCACCTCTTCGCCGGTATCTGGGGCACGCTCGCCGTGGTCCTCTCCGGCTCGGGCACCATCGGCGGTCAGATCATCTCGATCATCATCGTCGGCCTGTTCGTCTTCATCGTCTCCGCGATCATCTGGTTCATCCTGAAGGCCGTCATGGGCCTGCGGGTGAGCGAAGAGGACGAGATGATGGGCCTCGACAAAGCCGAACTCGGCATGGAAGCCTATCCGGAATTCGTGAGCTAAGGCGCACACCTTCCGAAACGACCGAAAGGCCCGGCATCGTCCGGGCCTTTCTCTTTGGCGGATACGAAAAGGCCGGGGAAACTCCCCGGCCTTTCTGCCGCGCCCAGTCGCGGGTCGCGGCACAGAGGGGGCAGGACATGCCCTCCGATCCCGTGTCAGCCCGCGTCGATCCCCACGACGATCTGCGCCTCGTATCCTTTTGACTGCTCGCGCACCGCGGCGAACCCGCCCGCGCCCACCGACCGCGCGATCCGGTCCTGCCGGTTGGATGTGTCGCGCGCCGCATCGCGTGTCGAATAGGGTTCGACGGCCATGTAGAGGTAGTTCGAGAGCGCGTCGGGAAAGAAGACCTGGCTCGTGAGCACCGTGCGCTCGTCAAGGTGGATCAGGTAATGGATATGCGTCGCGCGCCCCCGGTACCAGCCGGGGTAGATCGTCGAGAACCGGGCCACGCCCCGCGCGTCCGCCATCTGCGTGCCGCGCAGGAACGTCTCGCCCGAGGTGTCATTCGCGCCGTCCGATCCCTGCCGCGCGTAGCCCGAGTAGTTGCCCAGCGCGTCGCAATGCCAGACGTCCACCCGCGCCCCCGTGACCGGCGCGCACTCCGCATCGACGACCTGGATCGCAAGGTCGAGCGCCTCGCCGGTCCGGTCCTCGGTGATGTCCCGGCGTTCGAGGTCCGGATCGAAGTAGAACGGCCCCGCCGTCGTCTCGGGCATCACCATGCAGACATTGGGTGAGATAAGCCCTGCCCCTTCGGCCTGCGCACGCAGATCTCGTGGGAAGACACCGACTCCCGTCATCACAATCGGAGAAGCGGCGAGCATGCTCAAAAGGCGGCGGCGGTTTGGTGTGGTCGGTGTCATCGGCGGTCCCTGTCCTGTCGCGAGTCGGGGAACTAACGCGCAGCTGAGCCGGGTCCGTCGGAAAAGAAGATTACAATCCTGTTATCTTCACATCCCGACCAACATCCGCAGACCCTGGGTCACGTCCGCGCGCACGGCGAGCCGCAGGCCCGGCTCGTCGCCCGCGGCAAGAGCGGCGAGGATGGCCCGATGGTGCTTTTGCAGATCCGAACGGTCGCGCGTCATGTAAAGCGCGCGCATCGTGGGGCCGAGTTGGAGCCAGACCGTTTCGACCATCGCCAGCATCGCAGGGGCCTGCGCCCTCAGGTAGAGGGTTCGGTGAAACTCGAGGTTGGAACGGATGTAGCCGGTAACGTCATGTTTCGCCACGACCTCGGCCACCCGCCCGTTGATCGTGCGCAGGCGTTCGATCAGCGCCATGTGGACGCGCGGCAAGGCGCGCGCCGAAAGCTCCGGCTCCAAAAGCGCGCGGAGGGCCGCCAGTTCCTCGATCCGTTCGGGCGTGAGATCGGGCGTGGTCACACGACCCGAGGAGGACAGCGTCAGCGCCCCTTCGGCTGCGAGCCGCCGAACCGCCTCGCGCGCAGGGGTCATGGAGACATCGAATTCGCGCCCGATCCCGCGCAGCGTCAGCGCGACCCCCGGCTCCATCTCGCCCGCCATCAGCCGCGCGCGCAGGGTGCGGTAGACACGTTCATGTGCCGATGTCGTGGCATCGGGCGGCGGCACGGGGGATGGGGCGGGTGTATCCATGTCCCTTTGTGATCACAAATCGCCGTTCGGTCAATCTCGGAAGCGATACCGGTGGAGCGCCCCGCCCTCTTCGCGCAGCCAGCGCCGTTGGGCCTTGTGGTCGGGAAACAACTCAGCGCACTGGCGCCAGAACGCCGCCGAGTGGTCCATGTGAACGAGGTGGGCAACCTCGTGCGCGGCCACATAGTCGAGCACGGCGGGCGGCGCCATAACGAGCCGCCAGGAATACATCAGGTTGCCCTCGTGCGAGCAGGACCCCCAACGCGAGCGGGTGTCGCGCAACGTGACCTTTCCGACCTCGCGCCCGATTCGGGCCGCGTGGCGCTCGGAGGCGTCCATGAGCCGCTCCCGTGCCGCAACCTTGAGAAACGCGCCAATACGCGCCGGCGTGCGCTCCACGCCCGTCAGCGGCACTTCGAGCCGATCTCCGACCAAGGCAACGCCGCGGCGGGAAGCGGCCGTTACCTCGCGCAGCGCCCCCTCGACGGGCAAGTGGTCTCCCGGCATCGGACGGACCTCTCCCGGCATTTTCGACAGATGCCCAAGGATCCAGTCGGATTTTTCCCGGACGAATGCCTCAGCCTCGGCCCGACGCAGCCGCGCGGGGACAGTCAGCGTGACCTTTCCATCCAACGAAGAGATACGCAAAGACAGCCGACGCGCCCGCGCAGACCGCTTCAGTCGCACCGCGACCTCGGGATTTGCGGGCAGTGAAATCACGCCCGGATCGTCATCCTTTCCGTTGCCGAACAACGCCTGTCTCAGCCCCATTCCCGGCCCTCGCTCGCCAGATGCGTCAAAGCCCGCTCTGAAAGGCTTTGACACCCCCTTGCACATATGGCAGTTGGCCCCAAATTCTCGCATGACGACATGATGACGGAAAGGGTTTTCCATGCCCAAGGAAGAATGGGGCACCAAGCGCGTCTGCCCGACAACCGGCAAACGGTTTTACGACCTGAACGCCAACCCGATCGTTTCGCCCTACACCGGCGACGTGGTCGAGATCGACACTGGCAAGACTCGTACCATGGTGGCCGACAAGGCTGACAAGGCCAGCCAGAAAAAAGAGGCCGAGAAGGACGAGACGCTCGAGGATGATGAGGTCATCGCCGACGACGATACCGATGTTGATCTCGGCGACGACGTGCTCGAGGATGACGAAGACGATGACGTCTCGCTCGACGACATCGCCGACGTGGCCTCCGAAGACGACGACTGATCCCGGCGAAACGTGATCGAAGGGGCCGAGCCGGAGTGCTCGGCCTTTGTCGTCTTCGGGCGCCGGGACGGGCGTTTTTCAAGGCATGTTCGTTTGGACGATCCTGCGCCCGGAAATTGCAGGCGGAGCCCTACTTTTTCGCTTGAAACCCACTGCGCCCTCGCCTAAACACCGCGGGCGTTCGGCGAGAGCCGATCAACGGGGCCTTAGCTCAGCTGGGAGAGCGCTTGCATGGCATGCAAGAGGTCAGGGGTTCGATCCCCCTAGGCTCCACCAAATCCCCCACGTAAACTCTTGTTTTTGAACGACATTCTTGGGAAATCCATGATTGTCCCGCCTGATGTCCCACCATATTGCGCCATTTCGCGAGATTTGGCTTTTACGCTCGGCTCCCTTCTTGGAGATTCTTCAATGCGTTGCGAAGAGTCCTGAAAAGGTCGGGAGATACTAGGGATGATTTGAAGGCGTACCGCCCTAGATAACGCTCTGTGCCACTTCAATACCTGACAACATCGCTCCGTGTGCTGTACCGAAGTATTGCGTAGAGGTGGCTTCCCCGGCGAACCAAAGTTGCCCCTCCCAATCTGAACCGCCAAGCTCTCGCCGCAGATGGGGCCCCATGCCAACTGCATTGAAACTGTAACTTCCTAGCGTGTGACGCTCCTGCCCCCATCGCGTGATTTGCGAGGACAGCGGGGCGGGGAAGTTAGAGCCAAACATCCCACGCAAAGCGTCGTGGGCGGCTGCGACAGTGTCTCGATCATTCATCTTTTCCACTTCGGTTGCTTGGTCTGCGGCATTGAAACCCATCAGGACTGGCGCCTTAAGGGTTCGCGCCAGAGACACCCACTCAGCCCAGAACCCGCTACGTGGACCAAGCCAACCAATCCAGTCCACATCGTCGGGCCATTCGGTACGTTCAAAACGGAGCAAGCACTTGTTCAAGAGACCCATTCCGATCCCTTCGATGGCTTTCCTCCGGCTTTGCGCGAGAGGCTCTGCGAACTGGACTCGGCCCGACTGCAAGACACCCAAAGGCAACGTGCAAATGATCTGGTCTGCCGAGACCTGGCTCCCGTCAGAAAGCCTTACAAACCCCGGAGCAACCTGAACCACATCCGCAGAGAAGCGGACGTTCAATCCTTGCGCGAGATGGCTGACAATCTGGTCGAAGCCATTCGGGAACAGCACGTCCTCTCCGTTGAACTCCTCGTCCTCGAACCCGTACCACGAGGACAACAGCCGTGCCGGACTGCCATACTCATGTTCTAGGGAGCTGTTGACCAGGTAATCCACGCGGCGGCGCAGTTCCGCATCGGCACGCTGCCAGCCAGTCGATACTTCCAGCGCCTGCCTTACCGAGATGTCTTCGTCCCGCTCTTCGGCTGCCGCGAACGCTTCCCGCAGCACGCGTTCGGCCGGTCCAAAATTGTCGTCGCTTTCCAACCCATCGGCACCAATGAGCATTGCGGCATCGTAGCTCGTCGCTTCGACCGAAGCCCCAGCTTCAGCAGCTAGGTCTGTTAATGGGTTTCCGCGCCGGCCATGAATCCAACTTGCGCCAAGATCCATTGGCAGGTCTGGCCATAAACGGGAGGTATGAATTCGACCGCCTAGCCTTTCGCGCGCCTCCAGAACTGTAACCGAATGACCTGCATCGTGTAGGAGCCTTGCGGCCGAGAGGCCGCTTATGCCAGCACCTAGGACAAGTATCCTGCGCTGCGGCTGAGACGTGGCACCTCTACTGCCCAGACCCAGCGCACCCGCAGCCACCAAGCCTGAAAGGATTTGCCTTCTATTTTGGGGCTTGCTCAAGTTCGCTTCGCCTCGCTGATTGATGTCAGGTTATCTTGTACACCGCTTCTTCAACGGTAGCTGCGGAATCTGCACCCATCCCAAGCACGCTGAAACACGATGCCGCGAATCAACTTTTCCTGCGGGCCCCTACAGATGGCTCAAATTGGCCATCCTTCCGCCATGACCGGCCCGATGACGTCACACGCACAACACGAAGAACGAACATTTCGCCTCAGGGACGGAGACGGTTCGACCCTTGATCAGAGACTGTTGAAAATACCGCTTTTCCTATGGACTGGATAACCTGCACGTCGGTATGGCTACCCTTACCATTTCAACGATTAATAGGCGCGAAACAGATATGCAGTGCTGTGAAAATGATAACGCAATCGCAGCCTGGGCGCTGTCCGAAAAAGCTTCGGTGAACCAATCCACAAGGGTTCTTCCGAGCCGAGTACAGGCTGATGTGACTGACAATTGCTTGCTCCGTGAACTCGACCACCCGTCATGGAACGCGGATGTCCGTGACGCTCGAGAGATGCTCCGGGGCCTCAAAGTTCGCCGCGCCAGGGCCCCCATCAACCGGCTATGCGCCGCAATGATCGAGTCTGACGCGGTCATGTATGTTGCTGCACTGGCATCCACTGGCGCGGTCGCGGTCTGCGCATCGGCCATTCTGAATCTGCCGCTTGCGCCTGTCGCTATCGCTTCCGGGGTTCTCATGTCGCTCGTGATCACGTTTTTCCAGCGGATCGAACGCGCCATGTGACCGCTGCGGCGCTTGCTAGCCCGCCTCCCCTTGCAAGAAGGTCTGCAGAGGCCGGGGTAATAGGCGGCACCCGGTGGAGCTGTCCATGTGGAATTTGAAGAACCAAGTGCTATTACTGGCAAGTCCGCGACACTCTTGATCACATTTCATCACGGTTCTTACGTTTAAGGGCATTTGATACTAGATTGAGGCCATGAACGCTCGCGTACGCTTCAAACCCAAGGCCGACAAGATAGTAGAAGCTATCTTGTACTTGGCGCATAAGGGTCTGGATCTTGACCAGTACAAGTTGGTCAAGCTTCTTTACCTAGCTGATCGCGCGCACTTTCAACGGTTTGGTCGGCCGATCACGTTCGACAAGTATGTAGCAATGCAGTTCGGTCCTGTTGCTTCCAATGCCTATGATATGGTGAGGAAGAGGTCCGCTTTGGGAGTGACGCCAGACAAACTTCCTTTTGACATTGAACAGCACGACAAGATTTTCTTGGTGAGGAAGCCTTTGCGTGAGGTGGACACATCTCTCTTTTCGCGGAGTGATCTTCATATTCTGGACGAAACTGTTGCCGAGTATGGAGACAAGTCATTCGACCAACTTTTTGAAATCACGCACGATCATTTTGCGTATGATCGAGCTTGGAAAAATCGAACTTCGTTGGCCGATGAAATGAGATTTGAAGACTTTCTGGAGGAGGATGCCTCCAAACCCGGCAAAGTCTCTGATCTAGAATTTATTTCTCGCGGAATGTAATGCCCAAGAAGCTGGGCGAAATCTTCCGTTTCGAAACGCAGCAAGCCGTCGGGCGCGCAACTCGCACAAAGTATCATCTGGCGATTGATCTCGGTCAGGGGGCATTTCTATTCATCAATTCCGATCCATTCGAAGGGGCAATGCGCATCACTAGGGCTGACTGGCCCGAAATGCCCAAAGAGGAGAGCTTCGTCAGTTGCACGGCAGTCATTCGTTACACACGCGCTGACCTGCAAGGGGTACCGATCCAACAAGCAGGACGCCTTACTGACGATTGTTTGCGAAGGCTGGAGGATCACGTCTCAAAGTCCTGGGTTTTGACTATTCAAGAAATTGAAATGGTTTGTCAGGCCTTTCGGGTCTACTTCGAAACCTGACGACACACCACGCCATCCCACCCACCTACCGAGACTGGTCACGTCGCTATCGCTTCTTTGATTTCGTCACCACATTGAAGCACTGCACGTACAGAGCACTGAAGTAGAGCGCCGTCGATGTAAGCTCCAAGTATTCCTCAATCCAGGTGAGCGTCACGCGGCCAAGGGGTAAATCAAAATAGTCGCCGTCGCCCATATCAGCCAGCAAGTAGCAGAAATGGGCGAAGAACCCGCACCAAAGAAGTGCTTGCGCCGAGGTGTGGAGCCTTTCAATCTTCGACAGGATGTAGATTCCGACCCCCGCACACGCGATCAGAAGAATCTTCGGATGATCATCGTCACCCGTTATCTCAATCGCCTTCTCATGAAGCATGAAGAGTTCATCTATCGCGACGACTCCAATCGTTGCGGAGGCCAATAGCCAAATCATGAATGCCATCGGTCTTGCGGATCGAAGCGTTGCATTGAACAAGGCCATAGCGGAGGTGACCCAAAGAAGACTGCCGTTCAGGCGATCCATCGGGGAACCTTCCTGCCAAATGGGATCTGGACTGCCCGTTTGATAAACCGTCGCTACGCCGAAGTAGGCCAATAAGAAAAGAAAGACGAGCCAGCCCCCGAGCGGCGATGCATCCACGGATGCGCCGGAAGACGTTCCATCGACGCTCTGTCTGTGCGTCACCCCTGTGGCTTTGGAGTCGCCTCGCGTCGCCGCTTTCATACGAGCACCGACGCTACAAGCACACCGTCCATCGGAATGCACACGGCTGCCAAGCCAAGTGCTTCCCGACAAGGGATACCTTGCCTTCTGAGATTAACTGCGACTCCGATCATGATAATTGCCATGTCCCCGTCTCCTGTCCCCCGCTCGAATGTTCGCCAGCGACCAATCGCAATCATTTTTGTATCACATTTTTGCCATTTTGTCGCCACGTTTCCGAACAGAAATTTAGCGATTTCAGGACCTTAATACAGACAATGGGTGGAATCTTCGGGTATTGTTCGGGTGATTTGCACAAATAGTCCCCGAAGAAATTTCATGCGGCCGCGCTTGACGAGGCCACCACAATATCGGGTGCATTCGGAAAAGACCGGATGTCGAACCAGGTGAACCGTGTTCCATCCGCGTTGACCTTGTTGCCCCAGTGAAGCCGTGCGCGGCTCTCAGGGCGTATCAGAGCGGCTCGGAAGGCCCGTAGGTCCAAGAGCCACCACCGGCCTATCCCGCCGCCCGGATCGGCGTGGCCATAGAACATCCAATCCCCATAGCCGTTGATGATCTTGGAAAGCTCCGTCTCGCCGCCAGAAGGGATGCGCGAGCGCACGGTGAACTCGTATGGGAAGCGGTCGGCGTAGCCAGGGCGACGGACCCGAGCGGCAACGCGCATGTCTTTCGCGTCGAGCATCAGGAGGTCGGTCGCCTGCCGCATGTCGATTTCGTCGGGCGCTGCCCTGAGAAGGTGCGAGCCGACAATGCGTTTCACATCTGGAAGGTAGGCATCCGACCACTGCCGGTTGACGTCATAATGAATTGTCATTCGGTCACTCGTTGCTCTGCACATGAAAACGACCCGCTCGGCGAACGGGCCGTCTCCTGCTTGCGCCTGGCGGTCAGGTGCGCACTCCTTTCGTTTCCCGTGCCTGACGCATCACTGCATCTGCAAACTTGGGACCCCACTTGGAAGCGCCCGGCGAAAACGTCTGGTAGAAGCTGGGAACCGCGCCCCAAGCGGCCAGCGCCTGCGCCTTGACGACGACGCCCTCAATGGAGGTTTCTTCTTCCTCGATGATCGCCGCCACAATGTCGCGTAGAGCCTCGCGCGCTGTCGCAGCTTCTCCATTGGCTTTCTCGTAACCACTGGCCGCCTTCAGCCGCTCGCACTCTGCGAAGTAGCGTTCGGATATCTTTCGCCCGCGCTTTGCTTCGGCGAGGCGTGACTCCCAGTCTTCGACGCGGTCGGGGTGGCGCCGGATATGTTTCCGGCCAAGTGTCTCGGCGCACCAGCGCACCTCCTCATCCAGCTTCTCGGGTGTCTTCACGCCCATGGCGTTCTCCGAACCTTTCCGCCAAATCCCTCGACCTGCAACGTCGCGTTCGAGCGTTCCGAAGAACGGACTAGCTTCACATGTGATCTCGTCGGGGGCGAGCGGCCAGACCGCCATCGTCTCCCGATAGATGCGGTCGACCCATTCCTGCGCTTGAAGAAAAGCTGCTTTTCGGATGGGGAGTTCGTCGGCCAGTTCGAGTAGACGAGCATTTTGCTCGCCGGTCTGAGGCGCCCTGGCCGATGCCGCCCCGCCAATGACTGCCGTGGAAGCGGCTGCGAGGCCGGCCAAGAGATTGCGGCGATTGGTTGCGAGGTTCATCAGGCCACCTCTTTTTTGATGGTCATGTCGTGCAGGTAGAGGATCGAAGGCAGCGGATCGCCGAGAAAGAGCCAGTCGAGGCTCAAGCCGTTCGATTTGGCATAGATGAGAATTTCATCGGTCGGTGCGCCATCTTCGTCCCAAATGGTGTCGGGCGCTTTGGTTTGGGTCATTTCCTCGAACTGGGCGAGGCGTTCGCGGGTTTCCTCGTGGCGTTGTTCGGTCGTCTTCATTGGTGTTCTCCCTTTTTCCGGATCAGTGCGCATGGAACTCATGCACGGCCCCGTTCACCGCGATCCGGTTGACGGTGGCGAGGTTCACGGTGCGGCAAGCCTGCTTTTCGACATCCCATACCGGCATCAGGTGCGGATGGCGCTCAGCGCGCGTCCCAGCGGCTCTACGGGCGCTCTGGCACCCTTCGTCGCCCTTGACGTGGTTCTTGAGCGCAGCAGGCTGCACGGTCATCTGACGGGCGCTGCCGTCCTTCTTGGTGAAGGCTACGCGGCAGAAGCGGCCCTTGGCGCTGGCGATCAGCTTGCGTTTTGCTTCGTTTGCTTCGGCTTCACGGCGCTGGGCAACTACGTGAGCGCGGCGAAGGTCAGCCAGTTCATTGAGGCCGGTCACGCCCAGCGCGTCGCGGTTTTCCGTATCCGCGATACGCTGGGCGAGTTCGGCAGCGGTAAGGGCCTCAAGCTTTTGCTTCGCTGCCATGTTGGCTTCCGATGCACGAGCAACCCGGACCTTCTGACGAGCCGACCACCAGACCGACTTGAGCGCGCGGGAAAGAAGCTGGGCGAGGGTTTCGCCGTTACCGAGAAAGCGGCGCACGATTTCCCAGGCTTCGGTCATGATGGCTTTGCGGTCGTAGGTCATAGCGTTGCCCTCTAGGGTCGGTTTGTGATACCTCTGGTATATAAAGTAATGCATAGGGCATTACAATACCTGAGGTATAAAAAAGAATCCCATGGGGCTAAGAACAGTTGAGCAACTAAGACAGGCGAGGGCCGCGCTGGGCTGGACCCAAGCCAAGGTGGCCGAAGCCGCAGGCGTATCGGTGCCCACAATCAAGCGTCTTGAAAACGGTAGCGGAAACCTTGCGGTGCGCTTTGAAACCCTGAACAATCTGGAAGCCGCCTTGACGGCGCAAGGGATTCAGTTCCTGGACAATGGCGACACTGCAAACGGTCCTGGTGTTGCGCTTAGGCCCTTACATCCAGCCAAACCAGTTTAGGACCGTTGCATCCTGAGAGTGGGACACTGGGAAATGTGCGTAAGGATTGCTGTCACGGCGCTTCAGCTATGTACTTCGGGAGGAACAGGACGACTTCAGAGAGCCAGACCCCATGTGCCGACAATCGTCCAAGTCCAGCAGTCTCTCTTTTCCTCACCATCACAACCAGCCATTCCGTCGATTTCACCCCAACTTTTCGGAAGGTCATCGAGCGGCAGTGAGGTGAACTCGACGTACTGTGAACCCGGTTCAAACCAGCCCTCCACAACGGCGCTTGCGTGATCAGGCTCGTCGCCTTCTGAGGCGTAAGTGACCACTGAGACTCTGAACTTCGTGATCACATACTCATCCGGCGAATCTGTGATTACTCCAGAGAAAACTTTATCTTTGCCCAAGGAACTTGGGCCCCCGCGACCATCGAAGCTCTGCGCAACCCAAGGCGGCAATTCGGTCTGGAACTTGGCAATGCAGGACCCGCGCACAGCTTCCTCTGACAAAAGACCTTGGGGCGACAGTTCAATGCAGTTCGCAACACCAGCCAGCTTTCCATGGTTGGTAATCTCGTTGATCGTCTCTCTTACAGGCTTGCATGCGGCGGTCATGAGGGCAATCGAGACGAGCGCAACAAATCGAAACATCAACTTCTTCCGTACTGGCATCTGGAAAACAACCGGTCCCATTCAATGATGTGCCGACAACAAATACCTTTGCGGTGCCTCCGGGGCTAGCCCGAACCAAAAATCAATTGACCAATATTGCTGCCGTCAGAAGAATCGAGAAAATGGACCCGGACCTTTCCTCTCAGATAACCGGCGGAATTCTCGTCGCCGCAACGATCCTGCTTGGGGCCAGGCTGGCCCTTAAACTTTGGCAGATGGGCTACAAATCTGGGGGACTAGGCCTCGGCTTCATATCTGGCCTGTTTTGGACAGGATATGTGTTCGCCTCGCTTGGCCTAGCCCCTTGGTGACCTCACCTCTGGCGCGCTTCAATTGCCTCTATGGCTTCAGGCGTCAGGCTTGAAACTGACGATACGCTCGACGCCGCAACAAGAGGAGAAGCCGGGGCGGGAAGGTCTAGTCCCTTGACCGCCGCACGTGCTCGAACCGCATTCGAGAAACTACCCCCTGCATCCAGAGCCTTCCCTGCGGCAGCCCCGGGAATACCGCCGAAGATGCCAGACATGCGCGATATGGCCTGCTGGACGCTGCGCTGAACGTCATAGGATGTGCCGCTCGGGTTCGCCGCCTTCGACGGCACACGAAGCCGGTCCATCATGTTTCGGAACTCGCGGATTTGCATCAACTCATCGGACGAAAAGAGTTCCAACGAAAGGGTGCGGCCCTTTTCACGAAGCAATCGGTCGATGTTTGCGACAATCTTGTCTGGGCCATACATCTCACCACTGGGGGCAGTCGTCACCCGATCCCACGCCGCGCGACGCACATTCGACCACTCCGGAGAATCCGGGCCAAGTATGTCTTTGACACGCTTGGCGACGTTCGCCGTTTGCCCGCCCCCGATATGCGACGAGGATCCGAATAGCCAACTCGCGACCTGATCGGGGGTCAAATCATCAGTGACAATCTTTCGGATGATGTTGTCAGCGCCCTGACGGCCAAAGAAGGTGCGGCGGTATTGCTCCCAAAGCGAGCGCGCCTCCTTCGCCTGACTCAACACGGCTTCATCCCCGGATATCAGCGCCGACGAGATGGTGTCGTCCATCCAGTTGTCGAACTGGTCTACGACGGCCTCCATCGCGAATCTGTCCGCCCCGTTGCTGCCCTGCGCGGCTGCACGGGAAAAGCCCAGTAGTCGTTGCCGGGCCCTCTCCAAAGTCATGAACGGGACCGCGCCGCCGTTGTTCGCGTTGAACGCATTGTCGATGAAGTTGAGCGCTGCTTGTGCATTGGGCGTTCCCCCGTCAATTGGCGCACCTGCCGCTTCTGCCGCCATACGGATCGACCGTTGGACCGCTGTCGAAGCTTCTGGTCGAACCGCTGCGCCGCTTGCTTCAAGGGCATCATAGGCCCGCGAGCCAGCTTGGCGTGCCGAATCAGCCTGCCTACGCACCCCTGCGATCACATCGTCTGCAGCATCGGTTACAGGGCCACCACTGCCTGGAACGATGCCTTCACGGGCTGCATTCAGAGCAGCGGCTTGCCGTGCATCGAACTCGGCGACTGCATTATATGCACCTTGCCCGCGCGTCCCCGCGCGGAAATTCTGCTCCATGGCAATCTGAGGGATATCGCCCCTCGCTTGGCCGCGTGTCATAGGCACGTCGAACCGCTTGAAAGCCGCTACATTCTCGACCGCGTTTTGTGGAATACGCCCCGATGTCGCATCTTCAGCAGCACTGGTCAGCTCTCTTTGCATGCGAGCGGTCACTTCGTCCAGGTCATACCCAAGTGTCCGAAGAACCTTGCGTCCATAATCCGAGATTTCTCCCGAGGTTTCATCAACCATTGCTTTGCTTGAGAAGAAGCGACGCAATACGTTTCCGCCGATCCGTTCTCCAGCATTGGCGAGTTTCGCAAGACCGTAGCCTGCGAGGGGGGCGGCCACCAACCCAACGCCAGCGCCAATAGCGGCATCGTCGCGCCGATCCTGCCATCCGCCTTCGCCGGAAAGGAAACCTTCTGTTCCCGCCCCGGTAGCGCCCGCTGCGGCCATTTGGCCCATTCGCCCGGCAATTGTGGGCGCAGCATTGATCCCGAGCCCTACGCGCTGCAATGCACCTCTCGTCGCCACAGCACCACCGACAGCGCCGCCAATCGTGCCCGTCACAGTTGCCCAGGGATGATCGCGCATAGCCGCCTCTTTGCGCGCTCTCTGACGCTCAAGTTCGAAGCGGTATTCCTCAGACATGCCCTCGCCGCCAGGTAGGATGGCGCGCACTCCGGCCGCGAGTTCGTCATCGCCGCCCAGGGTAGCCCCCCGAACTGCGCCGATCCCGGCGCTCTCGGCAATGCTCGGTTCCATGCTGCTGGTCAACAGCTCCCGGCTAGTCATCTGGCCGGTGTCCGGGTTCAGAAAGAACTCTTCGGGTGCTTCGGCCTGTTGGGGGACTGAGGCCACTTCACCCGCCTGCATTCTGCGAAATGCATCAGCAGCCGTTCGTTGATCGGGCGCCTCTACCTGAAAGCGCGCGCCATCGGGTGTTTTGAATTCGAAGATAGCCACTATTCAACCCTCCGCATCCGAACACCATCGCCGATATCCTGCCATTCACTGGAAGTGCCTGGGGTTTGGGATGGCTGTTGATAGAACTGGTTCACCGCGAACACGAGCGGGTTGGGGATATCCTGCCGGATGTCACCCGCGAGGGTGGCTTGCAGAACCTGCTGATAGGACCCTCGCATAGCACGTTTCACAGCTATGGTTTCCGGGCTGTCGCCTGGTGCCGCGAAGTACATGTTTCGGATGCGAGTGTATTCCTCAGGTGTCGCCGCTGCTCCAGTCGCAAGCCGCAAGGCGCTTTCCGCCCACGCACCAGCCGCTGCGTTGTACATCTGGCCTTCGGTGCTCTTGAAGAAATTACCTGCGAGCACGCCATCTGCAAGCTTGTCTTGAATGTTAGCAGGGTTGAAGCCCCTGTCTTCGATGGTGTTGATCGCGGGGCCCGTTTGCTTCTGAATGTTGTTGAACATGAAAATCCGACGCTCGGATTCCGTCATGTCATTCCCGCCTCCCTGCGGAAGCCCCGGCATCGGTTTTGCGCCTGCCTGCGGGTTGTTCTTGTCGTAGAAGTAGCCGTCATTGAAGCCGTATTCCGGTTGGGCTGTATTCGGGTCGGTGTAGCCCGGAAGCGGCTGTGCTCCTGAGCTGGGATTGTTGGCATCATAGTATTGCCCGTCGAGGACTTGCCAGTCCTGTTCCGGCCCTTGGAACTGCCCCATGACCAACTGCTTGATGGCGTCAGGCACATAGGGACTGGTCATGATAGCAGCGGCACGATCCGGGGAGACTCGCGGCATCGGGGCACGCCCTATTGCTCGCATGGCGTCGTCAGCAATCCCCTGAGGGCTGTTTGGCCGGGGCCGGCTTGTGAGGCTGGTGAAGGCGTCCTGCGCCATCTCAACCCCTTGCCGCTCCTCGGCCTCCTTGCGCGCCCGTTCAGCTTCCTGAGTTTGCAATCGGTGGGCCATGGCCATGTTTTGGAAAAAGCTCTGCCCCGACCCGCCTTTCAGCACATCTCCGAGGCCGTAAATCATCATGGAGCGGTTCCACTCGGGCGAGAGGTAGTTCGTCATCGGATTGGCCCCCGGAGAGCCCCTCTGCCGCTCGTCGTTCGCGTTTTCGTATGGGTTTTCCATGTCTCACGTTTCCTTTTGCTCGATTGATTTCTGGTTTGCTTTGAGGACGGCAATATGGGCCTCACACCGTTCCCCAAAGTCTTTGAGGGTCTCGCCCTCACGCCCGCAAAGCGTTTCGTTCGGGAAGCCCTCAAACCATGCGATGTTGCCTTTGCCTCCCGGCCTAGGCGCGTTCGTTACGAAGATTGTGATTTCGTTTTCCCCGTCGCCCTGAGAAGAACGGATTTCTAGTTGCTGAACTCGGGTCTTGAGGGTCATTGCGGTTTGCCCTCATCATCGGTGATACGCCTGCCAGCCGAGGCGATAGAGCCTAGCAGTTCTTGCAGATCACAAACCCCAACAAAGCTAGGTTCGCTTCCTGAGGTTCTCAGCGCCATCACTTCCATCGGCCCGGCATGACCTGCACTCTTTGCCAATTCCGCAATAGCGCAGTTCGCCCTCTCTTCCGTCCAGTCGGTCGGCACGACCCCAATCGCGGTCGTGGCCACTGCAACGCTTGCAGCCTCAAGTCTGGCAATACGCCGTTGGTGCTCTCTGCTCATTTCGCCGCCTCCAGTGCGGTGATCCGCTGTTCCAGGTCGTTGGTTTCGAGGGCGCGGCGGAAGCTCTCCACGAGCCCCATGACGGTGGCCCCTTCGACGGGGGTGATCTCCCCGATTGACACGGCACGAAGCACAGCCTTGGCCGCGCTCATGGCGTCTTCAGCTGTATCGAGGTCGGGAAGGTCGAATTGGACGGGGGCGTCTTTCCGCGAAGGGGCTATGCGCTCCAGGCACAGACGCAACGCCGTTGTGTCCCCCTCAAGCGCCATATCGACCGCTTTTCGTGTCAGTCCCTCGGCTTCGCCTTGAAGGAGTTCCTCTACGGCGCGGGTGACGGCATTCCGCGAGCCAGCGGGGCGACCGGGATTACCTTGAGCGAAAGTGCCATCAGGGTTGCGAGGATCCGTTTTCGACCCGTTTTTTCGGTCAGCCATGGGCACTCTCCCCATGTTCAGGAACCGCCTCAGGCACCGTAACATCCGTAACACCCCTAAAGGGGTGTGTTACGTTCGTTACGCTTGGGTTGCCTCCGTCAAATGTGCGAACGGTTACGTCACGGTTACGGATGTTACGCGGTTCAGTCATGCTGGACGCTCCAGACTTGGTCTTCGAAAATTCGGATTTCGTTCAGTTCGAGGAGCTTGTTCTTCACGCGCATGAAGGCCATCCGATGCGCGCTTTCGCTGCCCCCGGTCGTCAGGCCGTGGCGGTCACATGCTTCGCGCCACAGGTCCACGGGAACGCTCTTGCACCCCTCTGGGTAGTCGGGCCCCAAGATGGTCGCTCCATGCTCGCGCAGGGCTTCTCGTAGGGCCTGCATCGCGACCTCAGCCTGACCACTCAAAGGCTTTCGTTTTGGCTTCGGCGCATCGGCGGGGCGGACAACCGCACTCGTAACCGGGTCACCATCGCTGTCCTTTCCGAGTTCGACGGTTTCGAGGCCGAAGAACAGCCGGTCGGGCGTCTCCATGTCGCGCTGCTTCACGCAAGATATTTGCCCCTCAGAAATCGCAATCTCGGTGTCCACAGCCGCCCGCAGTGCGGACGACCCACGCGCCCCGGCTTCCGCGTTCTTGCCGCTATGGTGGACCACCAGCACATGCGCCCCTGTCCGTTCGCGGATCGCATCGAGGTTGATCACGAATTGAGCCACGTCACGGGCGCTGTTCTCGTCACCTGAGCCCATGCATCGCGCCATCGTGTCGATAACCACCAGGGCGGCGCTTTCGGTCGGCATAGCGTCACAGAGCGCCATGGCGTCGCCCGGCTCGTGCAGATCAAGGTTGGTGGGCAGGAGAGAGAATTCCGCCCCCTCCAAAAGGTCAGGTCTCGCATTGCGGATCGCGGACACTCGATTGCGGATGCCGCCGCCACCTTCTGCCGCGACATAGACCACTGGACCCGGCTTGATCTTGTAACCGCGCCACGCCGTGCCGCTGGCGACGTGGGCCGCGAGGTCCACGGCGACGAAGGTCTTGCCTGAGTTCGAAGGGCCATAGAGGACACTGAGCCCACCTGCCCCAAGCCAGCCTTGGACTAGGTAGTTGGCATCGAGGCACGGCTTGATTTTCGCCAGCGGGATCATCTTGCCCCGCAGGGCTTCGCCGCGCTTAGACTGGAACGGAACAACTTGGGGGGTCATGTCGGTCATGCCGCTTCCCCTTTCGTCAGAACATCGTTCCAGTCCTTGCCGTCAGGCGCAGGCATGAGGGACACCTTCCAGCCCAGCGCAGTCGCTCGAAGGCCGAGCTTGTCGCCCGCTTCCCGGCCCGCCTCATCTCCGTCCGTTGCGATAATCAGTTCACTGGGTTCTCTAGGCAGTTCGAGGGCGGCAATGCCGGGCGCGCTGAGCGCGGCCCACACGGCAGCAGGAAAAGCCAGCAGGCCCGACAACAGGCTCAGGCCGGTCTCTATGCCCTCGCACACCACCAACGGTCCGGAAGCCGCCTCAGAGAGCCTCACAGCGCCCCCTGAGCACGGACCGAGCATCATCTTGGCTGACTTGGCGAGCCGATTGCCTTTCTTGTCAAAGAAGGTGCGATGCACGCCGCCCGTAGGTTCGACGTTCGCCACGATTGCAGCCCCCCAGATCATCGTCGGGGCGTGGTGGATATCGGGCATCCAGCGCAGCGACGGCGGCATGTCACAGGAGATGCCCCGCCCGCGTAGGTAAGCTTCACCTCGCGTACCGTTGATCGGCAGAGACCTATCCCAAAGGCTACGTCCTTTCGACAGATGAGCCTTGCGATACTCAGCCTGTTTCCGCTTCGTCTCGCGGACCGCATCGAAGTCCACCTGCGCCCGTTCAAGGGGCAGATGGGCCGCGTTCGCGATTTCCACGAAAGAACAGCCGGATTTGAAGCAATGGAGCAGGAGCTTGCCATTGGTTTCGCTGATCGACAGGGCGGTTTGATCCCGGCGGCGCTCAGGCTGGCAGATGGGACAGGGCGCGTTGCCCTGCCCATGACGCCAAGCCCCACCAAGGTTGTGAGTGAGGGTGCGCCCATCCATTACCGATCACCTCCCTTGCCGAAGGCGATGCCAGCGATGACACGCGCGGTATGGTCACTCGTCACTCCCGCTTTCCACCGAATGCGACGAGCCTGACGGCGGCGGGTGTGGTCCTGTTGGGCCATCATGCCGCCACCTCGCGCTTGTCGAGGAGCGTCACTTTGCTTCTGAGGAAGTACACCCCATAGGACATAGATCCGTTGTCGGGATCGCCCGGATACATTTTAGTTTCAATGTCGAGCCCAACATCACGTTTGAGGATGTGCACGATATCGGAGATGCGAACCGGCGATGCGGCGTAAACCGGACCCCGCAAGAGGGTGTCCACAACTTGCCGCTTGCTCTTAGAGAGAAGCGCTTTCGTCGGTTCACTGCCTTCGTTTTCGATTTGGATCCATACGCCCTGACGGTTGGGCGAAAGGTCGGCTCTGCGCGAAATGCGCTGTGCGTTCGCTGGGGGTTTCAGTTGGTTGCTGCTCATTATTTGTCCTTTCAGATATTGGGTTGAAAGGACCGGGTCCGATGGGCTAAACTTCCCTTACCGCTAAGTAAAAGTCGCCCCTGCCCGGTCCATGACTGAGCGGGGGTTTCTTATGCGGCCTCGGACTTGCAACGGTCTTCAAGCCAATCAGCGACCACAGACTCCGGCCAACCGACCGCGCGCTTCCCAAGCCGAATGGGCTTTGGGAAAGAGCCTTCGGCGATCATGGCGTAGATGGTCGAACGTGACAGGCCGGTATACTTTTCGACCGCTGGGCGGCGCAAAATACGCTGTGTCATTTCGCTTCCTTTCCGCTTCGGCCACTGCGGGATTGCTGTGGCTTCCACTGGAAAGTACGGCGTCGTTAAGTGCCTGTCACATCTGGCAAAATTAGTTTCGCGGAAAAGAGTTTTGGTATGGTTATTGGCTGGGCTTGGCGGAGTTTTGACAATGTCCGGGGTAGGTTTTGGTAGGCTTTGGGATCGTCTGTTGCTCAGGTTCTAGGTGGAAATCCCGCTTCGATGCCTCGCCATACATGCCCGATTCGCTCGTCGCCTGGCTGAATGCCGAATTCTTCCCTAAGCAGGGCTGCGATTTGATCCGCGTTGGCGGACCTGATTTCATCGCCGAATTTGCTTTCGAGTTCGCCCAAAAGGATAATTGCGCGAAACAAGCGGCTGGCTGACGTTTCGGAGAAGCTTTCGCCAAGCTCGCCTTCGATGGTCTTCCTAATCTCCTCGCGTGAGGCTGTTTCACGGCCCCCTGGGAACTTCTCATAGAAAACCCGCATTGCCTTGATCAGCTTGAGGGGTCTGCCTGGTTGCGCCCCGTCAGGTGAGGCTTCGTCGGATAGCGCGCTCGACGTACTTGTCGGAAAATATGCATCAAAAATTGTCTCGTCGTCCTGAGCAACGTCGGACTGGTGCACCGTGATCGACCATCCATTAAACGCAAGGAGCACTCTCGCGTATTCCCTCTGCGGCCTCGCCAGTGCTTCGGCAATCAAACTAATACCGCTGATCGGCTCACGTGATCGCTCCGGCCATTCAGAAACTTCGACAGTCCAAGTGTAGTTAGAAATATGAGCAAAGAACCGCTCCGCACGACTTGGCATCCCGGCTTCTCGTGAAGTTGCCAGAATTTGACTGCCAACGCGTAGAACCACTCCACTTGGCGAACAGACGGAGAGAGATGGACACGACAAAAGAAATAGCCGGAGAGCGATGAACGCATTCGTTGAGTGAAAAAGATGGGCGGCAAGATAAGAGCTGGGCTCATCTTCCCTAGTTTGTCCTGGGAACTGTTCATTGGAGCGGGCAAGTGCGCGCGTGAACAGCTGTTCCACGAGAATGTGCTCAGGCGGACAAAACATCAGATATTCCCTCTATGGCGAAGTGTTGGGTCACGAGCAGCAATACCCTCCCCAAGCATCCATCAGTTCGCGTCTGCGTTGGAACAAATCACTTCGCGCATAGGACCGCGCTACATCGCTTCCGACAGCATGGGCCAGAGCAGCCTCCGCCACTTCCCAGTCAGCCCGTGCAACTTCCCCGGCCCAGTCTCGGAAAGTAGAGCGGAACCCATGAACCGTGATCCCCTGTACGCCCATTCTCTTCATAAGTCCTTTGAACACCATCACCGACTGCGGGCGCTGCGAGCCATCTTTGTTCGGAACTGTTGAAGGGAATACCCATTCGTCATCAAGGCCGCGCACCTTTTCAAGAACCGCGAGTGCTTGCTTCGAGAGTGGCACACTGTGCGGCACACCGAGCTTCATGCGTTCAGCCGGAACGTTCCACACGTCGCCTTCAATCTCAGACCATTGAGCCCCGCGCGCTTCACCAGAGCGCACAGCCGTCAGAATGATGAACTGCAGCGTTCGAGCCGAAGTGCCCTCTCTTTCATCCAGAGCGGCCATGAATGCTGGCACGTCTTTGTGCTTCATTGCGGGCATATGGTTTGCTTTGCGCCTCACGGATGGAAGCGCTTTCGACAACCCGTTAACGGGATTTTCGTGCGCGAAGTGCCCAGCGCCTTTGGCCCAGTCGAAGACTGCAGAAACGCGTTGCTTCACGCGTTTTGCGGTCTCGTTCTTCTCAACCCAAATCGGTGAGAGTAATGGCAGGATGTCGCCTGAGGCGATTTCTTCAATCGGCGTCGCTCCGATTTCGGGGAAGACGTACTTCTCAAGTGACGCAATCCAGGTCTTCGCGTGCTTCTCGTTCTTCCAAGACGGCTCTAGCGAGCGGTATAGGGTTCGAGCCGCCTCCTCGAAGGTCAAGGCGTCGTCGTCCCGCACGGTGCGAGGATCCCCGCCTTCCCTTGCGACTTTTCGCAACTCTCGCGCCTTGTCCCGAGCCTCAGCTAGCGAGACCATCGCTAGAGAGCCAATGCCCCCTTCCCACCGCAGGGGGCTTCCGCCTTTCGTGAAACGACCGTTGATCCGCGTCCGAAGAATCCACGACTTGGAACCGGTGGGACCGACGCGAAGATATAGACCCTCACCATCGCCATACATGCCCGGATCTCGGAGGCTCTCAACTTTCCGAACTGTAAGCTTGCCCATGATTGTCCCGCCATCTGTCCCGCCACAAACTGTAGGCTTTCGCTGGACGGCAATCAACCTTATCGGAACATACCAGCGCCATGACCCTTTATTTCATGAGCTTTGCGGAAACTCCCCGGAATGCATCGGACACTGGATGGGTAGACCTAGGCTCCACCAACTTCCCTTTTTTGGTAGGCTCAGCACGCTTGCACTGCGCGTTGCAGGAGGCTCGCTGCGATACTTCAGTGGTTATAGAGCTGCTGGACAAGGCGAATACCTCCGCAGGACCTGCGGGAATTGCCGGTGGGGTCATTAAGCGCGTTCGGGCCATGTACCAGTCGGCGTTTTGATGGCACGCGCTGTTGGATAGGTCCTGACCGTGGCGAACCTCGTCTCGTCAGAGCACCACGTCGTTCGTATTGAGGGTCAGGAGAACGTCGAGGATGATCTCGGCGTCGGGCGGGACTTGCCGGCATCACTTGCGCTGTCTCCGTCAACCCCGGACAAGGCATGCGGGCTTGAAGCGGATAGCTCCACTGTTTCTGTTCCATACTCATGGGAAGGCAATGTCCGCTGTTGCGTGAATTCGCACCTCACCTTGGGCCAGCTCTCTTGGGTAGAACTCCACTAAAGCTATTGCACGTTAAAGTTGTGTCTTGTAGCTTTCGAAGCAACCAACGAAAGGATGCGCCTGATGCGTGATTTCCAGGAATTCGTGACGCACCTGAAGTCGCTGGGCTACACGCCTGAAACCGTGATCGACATCGGCGTGGCCTGGGGAACGCCCGAACTCTACCGCACCTTTCCGGACGCCTACTTCGTCCTGATCGAAGCGCTCGATCATTTCGAAGGTGATATGCAGCGCATCCTGTCGAACGTCGCAGGCGAGTATCACCTGAAAGGGGTCGGCACGGAGCGCGGCAGCATGACCATCAGCCTGAACCTCGACGCAGGCGCTCTTGCCGGGGCGAACGTGCTGGACCGTCCCACGGGCGGCGCAAAGGAGTTTACCGTCGAAATCGACACGGTGGACGCGATCCTTGCGAAGACCCCCGTCGTGCAGGGCGCGTTGTTGAAGCTCGACGTACAAGGCGCCGATTACCGGGCATTGCAACACGCGACGCACACGCTCAGCAAATGCGATGTCGCGATCGTCGAAGCTTCGCTCACCAACAGCCGCAACCATGTCCGCGACATCACCAACCTGATGCATGACCGTGGCTTCAAGCTCTATGAGGTGTTCGGGCCTTTGAACCGACCGCATGACGATGCACAGGGGCAGGTGGACCTCGCCTTCGTGCGGTTGGGTCACCCGCTGATCGCATACGAAGGGTGGGTCTGAGCCCCGGGCTTCAGACAGCCCACCCGGCAATCCGCCGAACGAAGCGTCGGGCCCGCGCGGACGACGTCGCAGCAGGCGCGACCTCGAGGCGTGGGGCGTCCTTCCTGCCGGACAGCCGGGCTGCCAGCCGCTGCGCCTGATCCGGGAACCTCAGATGGAAGCTCCGTATGAGTGCGCGCGCTTCGGTGACGTAGCCGCGCCGGCCGAGAAACTGGGTACTCCAGACGGCATGGATCGGGGCCACGTTGTCGAACTCGAGCGCACGGGCGAAGACCTCGCGCCCTGCGGCTGCATCGCCCCTGAGGGTGAGGCACACGGCCTCGGCAAGCTGCGCCTCGAGCGCACATGACGGCCGCCGGTCAAGGCTTCGGCGAAGGCGCTTGATCGCACTGGTCTCGCCGGCGTCATGAAGGGCTTCGATCAGCGGCAGCGCCGCTCCGGACGTTGCACCCGACAGCCGATGCGCGCGTTCCTGAAACGCGAGTCCCGCCTCATTCCCCTCAGCCAAAGCGGTCCAGACGGCGTGGCCGGTCCGCGCCCCGAACTGCGCGGCGAGAGCCGTTAGCCCATCCGTATCCTTAAGGGTGCGCAGCAGATGGATCAGAGAGAGAGCGACGTGATCCGGCATGGGCCCTCGCGGCGGAACGGCGGCCCGGATTGTCGCATATGCCGCGTCAAGGTCCCGCTCCCGCAACGCCGCCTTCACCCGGTTGGACCAGTCGATCCTCGCCAGCCCAAGCGACGGGGCGACCCGCGCCTCACGTCCAGTCGTGCCAGACAGGATCGCGTCCAGCCGCGCGGCGGTCTGAGGTGCGAAAACGGGCCGCGAAAAGCAACCGTGATAGGTATCCATGTCCTGCACGAACAACCGGCCAGCCGCGAGCGCGGCCCAGCCAGCGCGATAATCCTCCTTGGCGACAGGGAAGGACCTTGTGGCCCGGATCAGGTGGATATCGGGTGTGAGCGGGGCGGCGGGGTGCAGGTAGAACTGCCGTCGGAGCGGGTCTTCGCTATCGGCGCGAAGCGGGTTCGGCACGGTGCTGCGCAACGGGCTGGGACCGTCAATCGATACGATTTTCCCGATGTCCACGCCGCGCGCAGCGGCACAGGTTGCGAGGTGCGCAGCGCTTGTTCCGCCGAAGGAATACCCAACGAGGACCGGGGGCGGACCGGGCGGCATCTCTGCAATTTCGTCGACCATGCGTTCCAACGTCCGCGCGTATCCCCCCTCCTGTGCGGCTTCGGCGGGATCGAAGATAAGGCTGACGACCGGGTTCCTGGCTTGCAGGGCGTCCAGAATCTCGACCGCCCACATGGCCTGCCCGTGAATCGAAGGCATGACGACAAGTGGGGCCAGAGATGCGTCCCCTTTCCGGATGTCACGCAGATGAACCCGGTTCCTTGCCCCCGGGCTCACCGCGACGAGCACCCGAAGGCGGCGCAGAGTGGCGTCCGCCGCAAAACTGGAGAAGTCGATCTCGACCCCGAAAGCCAGCTCCACGTCGAGGATCATGCGCACCAGTGCCATCGAGGTGCCGCCGAGCGTGTGGAAATCGGCATCCTCCGGGATCTGATCGGTCTCCAGCACGGACTGCCAGATCTTGACCAGCGGGTCGTCGGGCTGCGCCAAGCCTGTCTCTGGGCTGCTGGCAAAGACCGGGTGGCAGGCGAGCGCGGCGTGGTGCGCTTTGCCGTTCTGGGTGAGAGGCAGGGCATCAAGAGAGACGATCCGGCCCGGCAGGATCGGGCGTGGCAGGCGTTGGACAAGGAAGTCACGCAACGCCCGCAGGGACGGCACAGTCTCGCCGCGCGGCTCGTAGAAGGCGACGATGCCACGCACGGTGCCGTCCTCGCGCCGGTCGGGCAGAACGGCCGCACGCCCGACAGCGGGGTGATCGGTGAGGGCCGCCTCGATCTCGCTCGGCTCGACACGGTAACCATTCAGCTTGAACTGACTGTCGCGCCGGCCGAGGTAATCCAGCACACCCGCGCGCGTCCAGCGCACTCGGTCTCCGGTACGGTAAAGCTGAATGGCCCCGGTTCCATCGAGGCCGAGTGAAGCCCGGTCGAGCGAAACGAAACGCTCTGCCCGCGCCTCGGGGCGGTTCTCGTATCCCGGCGAGAGGCCCGGCCCGCCGATGAGCAGTTCACCCGCGAACCCGTCCGGCACCGGTCGCAACCGGTCCGACAGAACGAAGGTCGCGTTACCCGGCATGGGACGACCGATGGGCACGGCGCGTCCCACATCTGGCGTCACCCGGTGGTTCGTGGTGAACGAAGCGTTCTCGGTGGGGCCGTAGTTGTTGCTCAGGACAAGTTCCGGATTGGCAGAAAGGGCGCGACGACAGTGATCGGCAGAGGCCGCCTCGCCCCCGATGGAGAGCCATTTGAGACGGGCGAAGACCCGCGCGTCTGAATCCACGAGCATGTTGAACAGACTCGTCGTCAGAAATGCGGCCGTGGGATCGAGCCGCCGGAATTCCGCCGGAACGCCGCCATCCGCGAAGATATGCTTGTCGCAAAGCGTCAGGGCCGCACCACGCAGCCATGCACCCCACACCTCGACGAAGCTCCCGTCGAAGCCCGGCGAAGCGAGTTGCATCACCCGATCACCCGGCCCGACGGGGAGGCATTCGCTCCCCAACGCCAGGCGCACGAGTCCGGCATGGGGGACCGGAATGGACTTCGGCAGGCCGGTCGTGCCGGACGTGAACATGACGAAGGCGGGGCGCGTGGGATCGGTGTCGGTTGCGGCTGGCACACCCAGGTCCGCGAGGTCGGCCGCCTCCGGGAACGCAAGCCGCTGCACTGCGCCGCCCCCGGCCCCGCCAGGTGCGAGCAGCGCATCACACCGCGCATCCGCAACGATATGCGTAACCCGCTCTTCGGGAAGATCACTGTCCACTGGCACGACCACCAGCCCTGCCTTGAGTGCAGCGAGCCAGCTTCGCACCACAGCCGTTCCGCGAGGAAGGGCGACGGCGAGGCGTTGACCGGGCAACAGGCCCTGCCCCCGCAACCAGTGGGCCAGCGCGTCGGTGTCGCGGTCAAGTTCGGCATAGTTCCATTGCTGCATCGGCGTGACGAGGGCCAGCGCATCGGGATGGTCAGCAGCGACAGCTGCGAACCGCGTCGGAATATCTACGTCCGATCCCTCAGGCGCAGGCCGCACGGAGCGACCCGCCTGAACTTGGAGCTCCTCAGGCGTGACGAGAGGCAAATCGGCGAGAGCCACCTCCGGATTTCGGATCGCCGCTTCGAGGATGAGCCGGAAAGTCGCTGCCAGCCGGGCAAGCACATCCGCGTCGAAATACTGCCGCTGCCCGTCGAGCCGGATCGCCAGCCCGGCGTCCGACGGGTGCAGACTCAGGTGCAGGTTCACCGACTGGGCCTTTTGCGACTTCGGACGCGGCGAGACGGTCAGGTGGCGCGCGGAAATGTCGGATTTCGGCGTGTTGTAGTAGCCGATGGCCGCCCGGCCCGGAGTCATCTGATCGACGCCCTGAGCCTGTGCGGACCGTATTCCTTCGGCGGACGCACCCAGAAGGTCAGCGAAAGTCGTCGGGACCGACAGATCGGCTTCGACCGAAAGATCGCGGATATACGCCCCGATCGCCTGTTCATCTTCCGGCGTGGCCCGGTCCCATGCCGAGACAGAGAGACCGAACCGCATCTGGTCGCAAAAGGCAGACAGGAGATGCGCGAAGGCAGCCACGCAGAAGGTAAACGGCGTCACACGATAGACCCGTGCGAGCGACCGGAGCGCCGCAAAAGTCTCTGCCGGCAGCAAGTCGGTCCCGGTCTCGCACAGGACGGCGTCGGGCGGCGCTGCGCCGCCCCGATGGCCGGGCCAGTCAAGTTCCGGCGGAACGGCACCCGACGTCTCCGCGAGGCCCACACGTCGCGACATGTGCCGGCGAAACTGACCGACCGGTGGCAGGTCCGGCGCAACACCATCGATCTCGGCATCATAGAGCTTCATCAGGTCACGGATGAAGACGCTCCTGGACCACGCGTCGCTGATCAGATGATGCATGACGAGGCTCAGGACATGCCGGTCCGGCCCGAGCGCGAAGAGACGAAGGGACCAGAGGCATTCGGATTTGAGCGGCAAGAGCGTGAGAACATGATCTCGCACAAGAGCCTCGACGTCGGCGTCGGGGTCGACCGACTGCACCGGCTCACGCGTCAATGTGACTGCGAGAGCGTCCGCAAACTGCGGCTCCGAAGGCCCACCTCCGTGACGAACCGACATGCGCAAAGCATCATGGCGGGCTACGAGACGTGCGAGCGCGCGTTCCAGTGCAGCGGGGTCGAGCGGCCCCTGCAATGTCCAGCTTCCCCCGACATTGCTGACGGGCTGGGTCGGATGCATTTCATGCGCGCCGATGAACGCGGACTGGGTCGTCGTGAATTGGGGCGGGCCGTCGCCCTCGCCTGTCGCCACGTTTCCGGCTCGCAGGCGGGCGAGTATCGCCTGGCCGTCGTCATTCATACCGGCGGGCACGCCGCGGCGGCGCAGCGTTTCAGAGTCTGACATCGACTACTCCCGGACCGGATTGTGAAAAGAGCGCATCCCGCGCGGCGGGCCAGTCCTGCATACAGGTCACCGTCCACGCAAGGCCCCCCATGGCGCGAATGATCGCTGCATGGTCGGTCGGCGCATTGGCCGCGATACGCGGATCGGCGCCCTTCGTCTGAACCGCTCCGGAGCCGAGGCCGCCGTTGTTGTCGACAAGAATGCGGATCGGCAGAGCATATCGAACCATCGTCTCGAGATCCGCGAGAGCGAGTCCAAGGCTCAGGTCTCCACTCAGCAAAATGACCTGCTCGAATCTGCCCGACAAGGCCGCACCAATGGCCTGACCCGGCCCGGACCCGAGGTGGCCAGACCGTCCGGGCGTGAAGCGGGCCCATGTTGCGCGCGGAAGAACATGACGGGTCGCGTTGATTAGCTGGTTACTCCCATCCACGACAACTGCGGTATTGGGTGGAACTTCGGCGGCCAACGCGGCCGCGATTTCGCCAAACAAGGTCGCAGGTTTGTGTGGCGGAAGTGCGTGCGTCGCGGGTGATGCGGCATTCGCGGGCCCCTTCACTCCGGCGACCAGCGCGGCAAGCGCCGGACTGATCGGACCTGACAAGCGGATGTCACCGTCCCGCCCGGACGGCCCGCCCGGCCCCGGCAGGTCGATCACCGACGCGGACGGGCTGATCCCCGCCCCGTGACGCAGCGACCAGTCGCGCGGTGCGCCGAGCAGCATGACGAGATCGGCTTGCGCCAACGTGGCGTGACTGCGCTCGACAGGAACGGTCGCAAGGGCGTCTCCGCCGAACCCGGTGGCGAGCCCTGTGGTGCACACCGGCGCCGCCAGCCGGCGCGCGGCTTCCGCGATTTCGTCAACACCGACGCTCCAGCGCGCACGGTGGCCGACCACGACGACGGGACGCTCCGCAACAACGAGTGCGGTGATGGCTTGAGCAGCAGCCTCACGATCCGGTTCAGACCGTGGTGCGACCGGCCGCGCGGCCGCCGGGGCGACCGTCTCGCCCAGAACGGTTCGGTCGATCATGACAACGGCAGAGCGACATGCCACGCCGGACGCCCCTGAAACGGCATCCTCCACCACTGGCGCGAGCGCAGCGGTCTCAACCACTTCGCACCATGCGCAGTCCGCGCCTTCGGCCAGGCGCAGCGGCACACCGCCCTGGAACGCGCGCTCGCGGGTCTCCGCCTGCAACTCGCCGGGCGAGATCAGCACCATAGGCGTGCCGTGATCCAGCACCGAGGACAGGGCCGCGAGCGCGTTTGCAAAGGCTGGCCCCCGGGTGACGATCACGATGGCGCTCAAGCGGCCCGTCGCCATGTTCTCGGCCGCCGCTGCGAAGACCGCGCTGGCTTGTGAGCGACAGGAGACGACCGGGACGCCGGCCCGGTCGAAGGCCGTCAGTAGGCCATAGGCAAGGTCTCCCGGCAGGGTGTAGACCCGCTGCACGCCAGCCGCGATGGCAAGCCTGACGATTTCCTCACGCGCCGGGGCCTCGGCCATTTCTTGAATACCGTCCATCATTGTTGCGATGCCGCTTCGCTGCCGGCTTCGGTCGCGACGACGGCGAGCAGGTCTTTCACCCGACCATTGTCCAGCGTCTCGACATAGGCGGCCAGCTCCGCCGGGGTCGGATAATGAAACAGCGTTTCTCCCGAAATCGTCGTCCCGACGAGCGCGTTGAGATGCACCATCATGCTGGTGCCCGACAGGGAGTCGCCACCTGACAGGAAGAAGTCGTCGTCCCGCCCGATCCGTTCGGCTCCGATGGCCTCGGCGAACAAGGCAGCCAGAAAACCCTCGACAGGGCTCTCAGGGGCCGCGAAGCCGGGATCGAGGTCATCTGCCAGAAGCGCCTCCATCTCCAGCCGCCGGGGTTTGCCGGTCGGACCCTTCGGAATTTCTCTGAGCGCGAGGATACGGCTGGGAACCTTGTGGTCCGACAGCCGCCCGAGCAGCGCGGCGCGCAGCAGGCGCGCATCGGCGCCGGACCCCGGGTCGAGCACAACCGCCGCAGCAAGGTCCTGTCCCAGCGTCGGGTGGCTTACCCCGAAAGCGATGGCCTCGACCACGCCGGGGAGAGCCTGGAGCGCCTCCTCGACCTCGGTAGGCGCGACTTGCGCCCCGCCCCGTTTGACCATTTCCTTGGACCGCGCGACGAGCGTGAGCGACCCGTCCACGTTCAGCCGCCCGATATCGCCCGTGCGCATCCATCCGTCTGCGAAAGCCGTCTCGTTGGCCTCTGGGTTGTCGAGATAGCCGTCGATGACGTTCGCGCCCCGGATCAAGACCTCGCCCTGCACGCCAACCTCGACCTCGGTGCCGTCTGGGTCGACAATGCGCAGCGTTCCGGTCTCCGCCATGCCGACGGTTCCATGCGCAGCAGCTTCGCCGGGCCGTTGGCACGCGATCTGGTGCGTGGCTTCGGTCATGCCGTAGGCTTCGACCACCGGGCAACCGAAAGCGTCCACCAGACCGCTGCGAACCGACCCCGGCAAGGCGGAGGACGACGACCGGATCAGCCGGAACCGGCAGGCCCCGGCCTTGTCCGGATCAGCCCGCGCTGCCCGGAGGATCGCATGATGCATGGTCGGAACGGCCGTATACCAGGTCGCGCCAAAGGCAGCGGCGGTCGCCAGAAAACCCTCCGGCTCCGCGTCAGGACGCACAATGTTGCCACCACCGAACAAGACCGGCGCGAGGAGCCCGGCAACGAGGCCGTGAATGTGATGAAGCGGCATGATCGTCACGCTCGAGTCGGTGTGGCCGAGGGCAAGGGTCTGCGCCACCTTTGCGGCCCCAGCCACAAGGCGGGCGGGGTCGAGCGCCACCATTTTCGGACGCCCCGTCGTGCCCGATGTGGTGAGCAGAAGACCGGGCGAGGCCATCTTGCGCCCACCCGACACGGGCCGCGAAGCACCCGGAAGGGAACGCAGGGTGATGCCTTCGCCTGCGACGTGCTCGGCTTCGAACGCGGGAATGCCAAGAGCCGAGGCCGCGCTCACATGCGCCATGCCCGGATCGGTCGCGATCATCGCCACCGGGTCGATCCCTTCCAGTGCCGCGCGGCACTCCGCCTCGGTCGCCCGCGCCGGCATCGGCGCCACGGTGACATGCGCGCCGAGCGCGAGATACAACAGCGCCGAGAGATAGGGCACGGGCGAGGCAACCACGATCACGTTTCCGGGGCTGATCCCCCGTGCGCCAAGAGCTGCGCCGACGCGGTCGATCTCATCGCAAAGCGCGACGTGACTGAGCCATGCTCCCGTCGCCGCATCGGTCAACGCCCGCTCATTCCCCGACCGCCGCGCCCGCTCGCGCAGAACGCCAAGGGGGCTCTGGCCACCCAACATGCTGTTTCCCCAGTGAAATCCCCTGGCGCCGCCCAAGCGGCCACCGCCTAACCTAACGCGCGGATATTACTTTCGGCAAACGTCGAAGGGCAAGTCCGGCTCTCACACCTCCAACGCGAATTCGAAATCCCACCATGGGAACGCGAACCAGTGCCGCCGCTTTGAATTCTCAAAAACCAGAGTTGGTCGGTCGGTTCACGGTCGGCCCCTTGCCCCTATCATGCGCGGAGCGGTGTCGCGGCGAGGTCAATGCGGACACAGACGCCCGCCGTGTCTTCCGGACGCGGCGACATGATTTCGAGGTGACTGCCGGACCGTGCGACGATGGTCGCCACGATATCAAGGCCAAGGCCGGTGCCGTCCCCATGCTGATCGTCGTGCTCGAACCGCTCTGACATGCGGGCCAACAACTCGGGCGCAAGAACAGGCCCCTCGTTCGAGACCGAGAGCACACCGCCTTCGTCGAGCCGAACTGACACCGGCCCGTCCGGGCGACCATGCTTCTGCGCGTTCTCGACGAGATTGCGGCACAGGATGCCCAACGCATCGGGGTCGAACCGGGAAAGGACTGCCTTCGCGGGCATGTCCAGCACCACGTCACCCGATCCCCGGCGCATGTCCTCGACCACCATACTCAAGGCGTCGCGCAGATCATAAGGCGTATCGACCTCCAGCCGCGCGCCCTCGGCGCGGGCAAGTTGCAAAAGACGTTCGCTTCGCCGGGTCAGGCGCTTCAGCGTCGCCTCGATGTCGCGCGCCCGCCGGGTCGCGGTCGGGTCATCGGTCTCCGCGACCAGCCGTTGTGCCTGCGCGATGGCGCCCGCAAGCGGTGTGCGCAACTCATGCGCCGCGTTCGAGGCAAAGCTGCGCTCGGCGGTGAAGGCCGCGTCGAGCCGCGCCAGAAGCGCGTTCATCGTTTCGGCCAGGGGGTGAAGCTCGGCGGGCAGATCATCGTCCGGGACTGGCGAGAAATCCCGCGCGCTGCGCGCCGCCAAACGATCTCGAAATTGGTGTAACGGCGCGATGCTTTGGCGCACAGCGAAAAGTATCGCCAGGATCACTGCCGGCACCACGAGCAACAGCGGCATACCCAAGACCATCTGCATTTCGCGGGCGACTTGTTGACGGTGCGACAAAGGCTCGGCCAGGCTTATGCGAACGGTCCCCTGCACTGCGTCCTCGTTGTAGATGCGGTGCGTCGCGGTCCGCCGAAACCCAGCTCCGTCATATTCGGGAAAGACTGCGAGATCGGCCGTATGGGACTGAAGCAGCACGCGCCCCGACTCGTCGCGCACGATATAGGTAAAAAACTCGCCGTGCTCGCGTATGCGCCCAAGGCGCTGCGTAACCCCTTCTTCGGCGCGCCCGAGAATATCGACCACGGCCAACGGCAGAATACGTTGCGCCGTTTCCTGAAGCGCGCTGTCGAAGACCTCATCCATCTCGTGACGCAGGTTCACCGCCGTGACCGTCGCGGCAACGATCCATGAGAACCCGACGAGCAGGCCCAGCGCCAGAACAAGGCGCCCCTGAAGGCTTGCCGGTGCCTTCACGCCGGTCCCAGTCGGTAGCCCATGCCACGCTCGGTCTTGATCACGTTCTGGCCGAGCTTCTTGCGCAGCCGGCTCACATGCGCCTCGATGGTATTGCTTTCGACCTCGGAACCGAATTCGTAGAGCTTATCTTCGAGTTGCGCCTTGGATAACAGCTGGCCGGGGCGGTTGAGAAAGGCTTCGAACATCGCCCATTCGCGCGCCGTCAACGACACCTCGCGCTGGCCCTTGGTGATGCGTCGCGCGGCCAGATCGACCTCGATGTCGCCGTGCGTCACCAGCGGGTTCGGGTTGCCTGAATACCGCCGCGCAACCGACCCGATCCGCGCTGACAGCTCTTCGAGATCGAAGGGTTTGACCATGTAATCGTCCGCGCCCGCGTTCAGTCCTTCGAGTCGGTCCGACAATTGATCGAGCGCCGTAAGAATGATCACCGGGGTTACGTCACCCCGCTGACGTAGCGCCTTGAGAAACGGCACGCCAAGACCGTCGGGCAACATCAGGTCCAACAGAACCAGGTCGAACCCGGCCCCGTTCAGCGCCGCGCGCGCCTCATCCAGCCGCTCGACCCAGTCGAGGGAATGCCCATCCGCCGCGATCTGGTCGCGCACGGCCATGCCGAGTACCTTGTCGTCTTCGATCAGAAGAATGCGCACATGGACCTCCGGTTCGTCGTTGTCGGCACTCTTATTCAATAGGCCCCTGACAAGAAGCTGACAAAGCCATTGTGGCCGCGTCAGGTTCTCGTCAGGTTTCGGGCGTAGATCCAAAGCGTGGCCTGAACTGGAGATTGGCCGATGAGAAAAACCGTTCTGACCCTTGGCTTCGTGTTTGCCGCCCCGATGGGTGCTGCGCTGGCCGATGATGATTGCTTCGTTCCGATGGTGGACTGGCAGCCGCGCGATGCGGTGGCCGAATACGCCCGCGAACAAGGCTGGACCCCGCAGCGGATCAAGATCGACGATGGGTGCTACGAGATCGAAGGGCTCGACGCCGAAGGGCGCGAGATCGAGGTCAAGCTACATCCCAAGACGTTCGAGGTCGTCGAATTCGAATACGAAGACGATGACCACGGACGGGGTCGCCACGGCGACCGCGAGACGGACCGGGACCGGGACAGGGATCAGACCCCCTACCCGGAGTCCGAGGGACATGACTGACGCGACACTCGAAACCACTGAACGGACGGTGAGGGTCTGGGATCCCGTGGTCCGCATCTTTCACTGGGGCATGGTCGCGGCCGTCGCGACCGCCTGGCTCTCGGCCGAAGAAAGCGAAACGATCCACGAAGTCGCGGGCTATGTCGTCGCAGGGCTATTGGGTGCGCGGCTCGTCTGGGGCCTGATCGGCACCAGGCACGCGCGGTTCGGCAGCTTCCTTCGTGGTCCCGGCACCACCGTCCGTTATCTGCGCGACATGATGGCTGGACGCGAGCGGCGTTACATCGGGCACAACCCGGCAGGGGCCGCGATGATCGTTGCCCTGCTCCTTGCGCTGTCCGGCACGGCGTTCACCGGCTGGCTGATGGCCGACACCACGCGCGTCGCGATGTTGCCCGAAATGCCCGCCGTGGTGTCACCGGCCTTCGCCGACGACGATGGTGAGCGTGGCGAATACGGCGAGGGCGGCGAAGAGCTGCTCGAAGAGGTGCATGAGGTGCTCGCGAACCTGCTCCTCGTGTTGATCGCACCGCATGTGGGCGGCGTCATCCTCGCCTCGGTCCGCCATAACGAGAACCTCGCTCGCGCCATGGTAACGGGCACCAAGCGCGGAGCAGGCCATGACGACATCGACTGACGCATTCCCCTGACTGAGACGTCCCTTCAGTCCAACTGCCCCGCCGGTTTCGGCGGGGCTTTTTCGTTCCAGGCCCCCGCCCTCGAACCTGACAAGAACCTGACGGTAATTCGTCACAGATGTCAGGACCGCATAAGCCGGGCATCCCAGATTGGGTTCAGATCGAAAAAGGAGAACCCAAATGCTGAAACCGATTCTTGCAATCGCTGCCCTCGCCACCCTGCCCGTGGGCCTCGCCCTCGCCGACGATGATGACCGCGCGTTTCGCGGCTCGCTCAAGGACGTCGCTCCGCGCTCCGATGTCATGAGCCTCGCCGTGGCGAACGGCTGGTCCGTCGAAGAGATCGAGATGGACGATGGCTACTACGAAGTCGAAGCCCGCACCAAGGAAGGCCGCGAAATCGAGGTGAAACTGCACCCGGTCACGCTTCAGATCATGGCCCAGGAATATGAAGACGACGACGATGACGACGACGGCTACGGCATGGCGAACAATCCCGCCGCGGCCGGTAGCGCGGAGCCGCCGAAGAACGGCCTGTTCGCCCCGGGCGCCGCGCCGCAAGTGCAGGTGAAATGATCTGACGGCGCGGCGGAAATCGCCGCGCCGACCGTATGAACAAAGGTCACAGACCATGATTAATTGGACCCGATGACATGAAACCGCTCCTTTCCGTTCTCTCCCTCACCACCGCTCTGACGGCCCCCGCCCTTGCCTTGGCCGCGCCCGTCACCTTCACCACGACGCTGAACAACTACGGCGGTCAGGGTGCTTATCTCGCGCTCTATGTCACTGACGACAGCGGCGCTTATGTGGGCAGCCTCTGGATGGCCGGGGGCAAGTCGAAGTATTACAAACACCTGTCGGAATGGTATCGCGTGACCGGCGTCAATACGGCTGAAGTGAACGGCATCACCGGCGCAAGTGTCGGTTCCGGCAGGACGCTGGAAATCACGCTGGACCTGTCCGATGCCCTGTTCGATGCGGGCTATACCCTGCACGTCGACGCCTCGGTCGAGGATTTCCGTGACAGCCCCAATGACGTGACCGTGCCGCTGACCCGCGCGGGTGCCGGCCAACCCGTATCGGGCCGCATGTATGTGTCGAGCCTGACCTACGACATGTAAGGGGCTGGCACGATGTTTCGAACGATCCACCGCTGGCCCGGCCTTCTGGCCATGGCCCTGCTTGTCCTGCTCGGCCTGAGCGGCGCGGTCCTCGCGGTCTTTCCGGCCGCCGAGAGAATGACCGCCCCGCGTGCCGACGCCGGGATGAGCGTGGCCGAATTGACCGCCCGCATCCAAAGCCAGATCCCCGGCGTCGAGCAGATCAAACGTGCGCCCTCCGGGAAAATCACCGCATACTGGTTTGAGGACAACGTCTTCGGATCGGCGGTGATCGACCCGGCAAAGGGGGCTGCGGTAGCCTCTGCGGACCCCAAACCCGTCGAGCGCTGGTTCGTGAACCTGCACCGTTCGCTGTTTCTTGGCGACACGGGCCGGATCGCAATGGCGGTCGCTGCCGCCGCGATGCTGGTTCTATCGCTCTCGGGTATCATGCTCGTCGCGAACCGCGTGGGCGGGCTGCGCCAGTGGTTCCGCCCGCTGCGCGGTCCGCTTGCTGGACGCCTGCACACAGAAATCACGCGTGTCGCCGTCGCAGGGTTCCTGCTGTCTTCGGCCACGGCGCTGTGGATGACGGCCTCGACCTCCGATTTGTTGCCAGACGGCGATCCCATCGCCCCCTATCCCACCGAGGTCAGCGGCGAGATGGGCGCGAACCCCGCCACCATGCCGCTTCTTGAGCGCACGGCGGCACGCGACCTGCGCGAGTTCACCTTTCCTTACGCGGGCGACGCCACGGACACCTATACGCTCGTCACCGACGCAGGCACCGGGACCATCGACCAGGGCACCGGCGAAATGCTGACCTGGGCCGACAAGTCTGGATGGCAGCGGGTGTCCGAGACCATCTACATGCTCCACACGGGACAAGGCGCCTGGGTCGTCGGCGTGGTCCTTGGACTCATGGCACTGGGCATCCCCGCGCTGGCCTTCACCGGCATTGTCGTCTGGATCTCGCGCCGCCGCGCGCGCCCGCGACTTCCGGGGAACACACCAGCCGCGCAAGCCGATACGATCGTCCTCGTCGGTTCGGAAAGCGGCAGCACATGGGGATTTGCGCGCACCCTGATGGAGGCGCTTCACGGCAACGGTCATTCGGTCCATGTGGCCCCGATGGCGAGCTTCGATCCGAGCCGGTATCCCAAAGCCGAACGTCTGCTCATACTCGCCGCGACCTATGGCGACGGCGACGTCCCGGCCACGGCCAAAGGGTTTCTGGACCGGCTCGACATGCTGACCGAGGCGCTCCGCCTTCCCACCGCCGTCCTCGGCTTTGGCGAACGTGTGTTCCCGCAGTTCTGCGCCTATGCGCGCACGGTCGAAAATAGGCTCAGGGAGGCAGACGTTCCGATCCTTATCCCGATGGATACAGTCGACGGACAATCCCCGCAGGATTTCGCCCGCTGGGGTATGGCCCTTGGCACGGCTCTGGATGAAGAGCTGTCGTTGGTCCATGTGCCGGACCGCCCGGAGACGCACGCCCTCACTCTCGTTTCGCGCCGGGACTATGGCGCCGATGTGCAGGCGCCGACCGCGATCCTGCGGTTCAAGGCGTCTTGCCCGACGCTGATGGGCCGGTTGAACGGCACCGGGTTCACGCGCTTCAAAGCGGGTGACCTGCTTGGAATCCTGCCCGAAGGATCGGACCTGCCGCGCTACTACTCGTTGGCCTCGGGCGCCCGGGACGGTTTCATCGAAATCGTCGTCAAGAAGCAGCCCGGTGGTCTGGCCTCGGGGCAGTTGATGTCGCTTGAACCCGGCGATCTGGTCGAAGGCTTCCTGCGCCGCAACCCCGCCTTCCACCCCGCGCGCGGAAAGAACCCCCTGATCCTGATCGGCGCAGGCACGGGCATCGGACCGCTCGCCGGATTCATCCGCGCGAACAAGCACAAACGCCCGGTGACGCTGGTCTTCGGGATGCGCGATCCGGGGAGTGACTTTCTCTATCAAAGCGACCTTGAACAATGGGCGATCGAGGGCCGCCTGGACCACGTCGTCGCCGCTGTCTCGCGCTGCGCAAAGCCCCGCTATGTGCAGGACGCCCTGCGCGACGAGGCCGAGTGGCTGGTCGCCACACTGCAAAACGGTGCCCGTATCATGGTCTGCGGCGGGCGCGAGATGGCTCACGGCGTCACCGACGCGCTGGCCGATATTCTCATCCCGGCGGGCCTGAGCCCCGCCGAACTGAAAGCGGAAGGACGCTATGTCGAAGATGTCTACTGATCCGACCCGCCGCGCCTTGAACGGCCCGACGATGGGCACCCGTTGGTCGGCGTTGTTTTTTGCCGAGGATGTCGACGAAACCGCCTTCACCGCCGCGTTGCAGATCGTCGTGGACCAGATCGACGACCAGATGTCGACATGGAACCCTGACAGCGACCTGATGCGGTTCAATGCAGCTCCCACGGGAACCTGGGTCGCGCTTCCAGCGCATTTGTTGAATGTCATGACCCTCGGTCTGGGAATAGGTCGTGCGTCGGGCGGGGCATTCGACATTACCATGGGGGCATCGTTGAAGGCCTGGGGGTTTGGCTCCGAAGCGCCGCAGGAGGCCGAGATTCGCGCGGCGATGGAGGGAACGAAAGTGCCCGCGCTGGACGCGCTGGAGATCGACCTTGCGCAGGGCCGCGCCCGCAAACATGCCGATGTGGCGGTGGACCTTAACGGGATAGCGAAGGGATACGGCGTGGACCGTCTGGCCGAAACATTGGCAGACATGGGCATCTCCGATGCGCTGGTCGGAATCGACGGCGAAATGCGCAGCTTGGGAACGCACCCCGACGGCACGCCCTGGACCATCGCCGTCGAGGCCCCCAACTATGACCGCCGCGCACCACATTCCGTGCTGGCATTGGAGGACGGCGCCGTCGCGACATCGGGCGACTATCGCCACTGGGTCGAAGTGCAGGGCCGCCGCCTGTCGCACACCATGCACCCAAAACTGCGCACCCCCATCGCAAACGGCCCTGCCTCGGTCACGGTCGTCGCTCCAACCTGTGCCGAAGCCGATGCCTGGGCCACCGCGATCATTGTGCTGGGCATCCGCGCTGGCTTGGTGCTCGCCGGCGGACAGGGCTTAGACGTTCTCGCGCTCGAGCGCGCAGACGGGGCGGGAATCCTGTCGCACGGGATCGGGCCTTTGTTCGGCTTGGAACCAGCCTGACAACAGCACGAACTACATTGGCCCCGGGTAAGCGTTGAAGCCATGACCGGCTCACCCTCACAACCGCCTCCGAAGGGTTCACGCCGTCGGAGTATTCCCGCCGACATCGTCGACCAGATGGGCGGTTGGCAGACCGATGGTGTGTGGCACAGCTACGGTAAGGGCTAACCACTCTCTGTGCTCGTCAAATGGCTGGAAAGAGCTGTGAAGCGACCGTGAGGTCCACGCCTCTTGCGCCCCGGAGTAAAAACTTGAGGAACAATAGTGGCTTATCTGTATAAAATGGCGCTCTGGGGAGGATTCGAACCCCCGACCCCCTGATTCGTAGTCAGGTACTCTATCCAGCTGAGCTACCAGAGCGCGGTAGGGCGCGATTTAGCGTTTGCGTCGGAGCGATGCAAGGGGAAATCCCCGGAATTATTGCGCCGCTTCCGCCCGCGCCTCGGGCGTGGCGAGGGTTTCGAGCCCGCGCGGCAGATGGATAGCGAACACCGTGCCGTCCGGTCCCGTCCGCTCCAGCAAGAGCTGCCCACCGTGGCCACGCACAAGCTCTGCCGAGATGGCGAGGCCGAGGCCGGTGCCGCCCTTGCGCCCACCCGCAGCGAACGGTTGAAACAGAAGCTCCTGAGCCTTGGGAGGCAGGCCCGGCCCGGTATCTTCGACCCGGATCGTCCATTCCTCGGGCGTTTCCTCACCCGAAACCATGATTTCTCCGCCCTTGCCCGAAGACTGGAGAGCCTGACGGGCGTTGCGCACGAGGTTGCGCAGGATGCGGTAGAGTTGTTCCGGGTCGGCCCGCACGAGGATCCCCGCCGGCACGTCCTCGGAATAGGAAACGTCCTCCTCGCCCGCGGCGAGCCGCTCGCTGTCCACCACGTCACCCACCACTTCGGCGAGGTTGAAGCGGGTGAGTCGCGGCGCGGGCTCCTCGGCCTTGCCGAAAGCCAGGGTGGATTCGCACAGGTTCACCGCGCGATTGATCGACCCCATGAGCTTGGGGATGGAGCGTTGAACCCCGGGGTCCTCGCTCATTTCCACCCGGTCCGCAAAAAGCTGCGCGGTCGTCAGGATATTGCGCAGGTCGTGGCTGATGCGCGCAACGGCTCCGCCAAGCTGGGCGAGCCGCTCCTTTTGCTTGAGCGCGCCGGAAAGCTGCGCCTGCAAGTCGTGCAGCGCTTCCTCGGCCTCGCGAAGCTCCCGCACCCGCGAACTCGGGGCGATGATCTGGCGGGCATCCTCGGGCGCGCGGGCGAAACCCATCATGTTGGTCACGACCTTCTTGATCGGCCGGACCATGAGCGTGCGCACGGCGAGGAACAGCAAGAGCGCGGTCGCGATGGAGATCACGGCGGAGAGCACGAGAATGCGTTGGCCGTACTCGACCATGGCCGTGCGCAGGGGCTGGGACTCCATCGTGACTTCGATCACCAGCCCGCCCTCGCGCACCGGGTCGCCGATCACACGGATCACCTCGTTATCCGTGTCGAACAGCCGCGCGAGGGCGTCGCGCATGAGCATGAACCCGCCCTCGTTGCGCAGGTCGAAACTCGCGGCGACCGGACCGGGTACGGGCGAAGACAGCATGAGCTCGCGCGCTTCGTCCCGGCGCAGAACCACGTTGAACACCTCAGCGTTCTGCAAAAGCTCTTGCTCCAGCTCCGCATCGATCATGTCGTCGGCAAGCAGAACGAGAGACGCGATCTGCGCCCGTTCAAGCCTGTTTTGCAGGTAATCCGCACGAAACTGCGCGATCGACGGGACAAAAATCATCACCTCCGCCAGCATGACGAATGCGACGGTCAGGATGAGGAACCGACCCGAAAGCGAGTTCAAATACATCTAGTCCCTAACAGCGTTATGGCACGATCTTTTGCAATATACGCACCAAACGCTTCAGCGTCTCATTTTCAAATAGTTTCGGCGTGTAGAAATTCCCAGAGGCGCGTTTGGAAATCTCCGACAGGGTCGGATACGGCAGCACCATGCCGGAGATGGCCGAGAGCTTCAGTTTCTGGCTTACGGCGAGCGACCAGGGTGCGATCAGTTCGCCTGCGTTGTGCCCGACTAGCGTGACGCCGACGGGCCGCGCGCCGACGACCATGACCTTGATGAACCCCTTGGTGTGTCCTGTCGCGACGGCCCGGTCGTTGCCTGCGAAGTCCGCCCGCACGACGGTAAGCTTGTCGCCATGCGCCTCCCGCGCGGCAGCTTCCGTCAGCCCGACCTGCGCCAGTTCGGGATCGGTGTAGGTGCACCACGGCAGGTGGTCGGCGCGAGCCTTGGCGGGCAGGCGCAGGACCGTGGGGCGGATCACGACACCGCCATGATAGCCCGCGACATGGGTGAACTGGAGCCCCCCGGTGATGTCACCGATGCCATAGACCCGGCGGTTCGACGTGCGCAGGCGGGCATCGACCTTGATGCCCTTGGGGGTCGTATCGACTCCCGCCGCCTCGCAGCCAAGCTCCTCCACATTCGCCTTGCGCCCGACGGCGACGAGCAGGTGCGAACCGGTGAAGACGCGCCCGAACTCGGTGACGACCTCGATCCGTCCCTTGGTTTTGCGAATGCGCACCGCCTGGGCCTGCTCCACGACCTCGATCCCCTGCTCCGCGAGGCTGTCCAGCACGACCTGCGCGGCCTCGGGATCGTCCTTGCCGAGCGGCTTCTGGCCTTCCAGAACGGTCACCTCACAGCCCAGACGCCGGTGCGCGAGTGCCATTTCCAGACCGATGGGTCCGCCGCCGATGACCAGCAGGTGATCGGGTTTCTCGGCGAGATCGAAGATCGTCTCGTTGGTGTAATACGGCACCTCGTCCAGCCCCGGCACGTCCGGCACGAAAGGGCGCGACCCGGTGGCGACGACGAAGCGTTTGGCCCTGACGGTCGTATCGCCGGCCTGCACCTCGCGCGGGCCGGTGAACCGGGCATGTTCGCGGATGACGGTGCACCCCAGACCTTCGAACCGTTCCTGACTGTCGTGGGGCGCGATGGTCGCGATGGCGGATTTCACATGTGCATGGGCCGCGTCCCAATCCATCCCCTGCTCCCCGGCGGCGAGCAGCGCCTTTGAGGGCACGCAGCCATAATTCAAGCAATCACCCCCCATCTCGCCTTTCTCGATCAGAACGACCTTGGCCCCCATCTGCGCGGCGCCAGAGGCGACCGACAGGCCCCCGGACCCGGCCCCGATCACGCAGATGTCGGTCTTGATACGGCTCATGCGACAGGCTCCTTGCGGAAGACACGCAGGGCGATGGGCAGGAGCGCCAGAGCGCACAGCCCGATGATCGGCCCGAGGATGTAGGGTTTGAAGATGATCCCAAGATCGGGCGTGCCGCCGGCTTCGAACACCTCGCCCAGCCCGGAGCCGACGGAGGTGTAGATCAGCGCACCGGGTATGATCCCCACCACGGTCGTCACGGCAAAGACCCAGGTGCGCACGTTCACAAGCGCTGGCAGGACATTGGCCACGAAGAACGGCACCACGGGGACGAGGCGCATGAGAAACAGCACCGACCACTGGCTGCGGTCGATGGCCGACTTGAGTCTGGCGATGCGCCCCGGCGACGCCTCCATCCGCGCGGCGAGCCGTTCGCCCAGACCCATCTTGGCGGCAGTGAAGATAATGATCGCGCCGAGCGAGGCGGCCGTCACGTTGTAGAGCACGCCGGGAAACAGACCGAACAGGAAACCGCCGGTCAGTGTGGCAATGGTCGCGCCCGGCAGCGAGAAGCCCACGATAGCGGTATAGGCCGCGATGAAGACGAGGACCGAGAGGATGTAGTTGGCATCACGGAATTCGATCAGCGCCGCCCGGTTCTCGGCCAGCGCATCGAAGGTCAGCCGGTCGCGGAACACGATGAAGCCCACGACCGCGACGATGGCGATGACGGTGATCGGGATCAGGCGTTTGATGCGCGCGGCGGTCACGGCGGGCTCCTTCGGACAAGTGAGCGCACCATGACGCCTCGCCCGGACACCCGCCACCCCCCTCACGCCGCATTGATCCTGCGGCAAAAAATGTTTCAAATGCGCCCACGGGGCGTTTGACTTGACCCCTGAGGGCCCCTATAGACCGGTCTCCAACGAATTCCGCCCCGAATCCATCGGGATCAGTGGGCATGAGACGAGACTTCGGCCTTTAGGGCCGAGAACCTGACGGAGACGGGCGATGAAACGCACATTCCAACCTTCGAACCTGGTTCGCAAGCGCCGCCACGGCTTCCGTGCGCGCATGTCGACCAAGGCCGGCCGCAAGATCCTGAACGCGCGTCGCGCCAAGGGCCGCAAGTCGCTGTCCGCGTAAGCGGTTTCGGCATTTCGGCCAATCGAATGACACCGCCGGAGGCACCCGTGGACGGCCCAGAGGCCGGACGCGACGCGCCCCCGGCGGTTTCCGTTTGTCTGGAGACCCTGCGAAACCGCCCGGATTTCCTCGCCTGCGCGCGGGCCCGCAAGGCGCCGATGCCGGGGTTTCTGTTGCAGGGGCGTGACCGGCGCGACGACGATACGGTCGTGCGCGTGGGGTTCACAGCCTCCAAGAAAACCGGCAACGCCGTGATGCGCAACCGCGCCAAACGACGCCTGCGCGCGCTGGCGCGGGAGGTGATCGGCAACGCGGGACGCCCCGGATGGGATTACGTCCTCGTGGCGCGGCCCGACGCGACAGTCAGCCGGGAGTTCGCGGCCATGCGCGACGACCTCGCCCGCGCCCTCGCCAAGGTCCACGGGGCCTGACGGGTCCTTGCGCTGCAATGCAGCAACACGGCCAATCCATGACACGCGCCCCTGTGGCATCTTGTGAATTCCGATGAAATCAGGATGGTGCGTCCTGCGGCGCACCGATTGGCGCCGATCTGCCTGTGCCTGATTTCATTACGAGGGATGCCCCATGAAAATTGCGATGATCGGAACCGGATATGTCGGGCTCGTCTCCGGCGTGTGCTTCTCGGACTTCGGGCACGAGGTGGTCTGCGTCGACAAGGACCCGCGCAAGATCGAGATGCTGGAGCGCGGCGAGGTGCCGATCTTCGAGCCGGGGCTCGACAGGCTCATGCACAAGAACGTCGAGGCCGGACGACTGTCCTTCACACTCGACCTCGCCACCGCCATCGACGGAGCCGACGCCGTGTTCATCGCGGTTGGCACGCCCACTCGGCGCGGTGACGGTCATGCCGACCTCACCTATGTCATGGCCGCGGCAGAAGAGATCGCGAAGGCGGCCAGCGACTATATCGTCATCGTGACCAAATCGACCGTCCCCGTCGGCACCAACGCGCAGGTGCGTGACGTGGTCTCGAAGGCCAATCCATCGCTCGATTTCGACGTCGCATCCAACCCCGAGTTTCTTCGCGAAGGCGCGGCCATCGACGACTTCATGAAACCTGACCGGGTCGTCGTCGGCGTCGAGAGCGACCGCGCAGCGAAGGTGATGGAAGAGGTTTACCGCCCGCTCTACCTGCGCGATTTCCCCATCGTGACCACGGACCTCGAATCCGCCGAGATGATCAAATACGCGGCCAATGCCTTTCTCGCGACCAAGATCACCTTCATCAACGAGATCGCCGCGCTGTGCGAAAAGGTCGGCGCGGATGTGAAAGCCGTTTCCAAGGGCATGGGCATGGACGGACGCATCGGGAACAAGTTCCTGCACGCCGGCCCCGGCTACGGCGGGTCGTGCTTTCCGAAGGACACCAAGGCGCTCGCCCGGATTGGTCAGGAACATGCGAGCCCTGTGTCAATCGTCGAGACCGTCATCAAGGTGAACGAGGATGTGAAGCGCCGGATGATCGACAAGCTGGTCGATCTCTGTGGCGGCTCGTTCAACGGCAAGACGGTCGCTGTGCTGGGCGTGACGTTCAAGCCCAACACCGACGACATGCGCGATGCGCCCTCGCTCACCATCGTTCCGTCGCTGATCGGTGGTGGGGCCAAGGTGCGGGTCTGCGATCCGCAGGGCCGGCGTGAGGGCGAACACCTACTCCCCAGCGTATCGTGGGAAGAAGACCCCTATGCGGCAGCACAGGGGGCCGACCTCCTCGTGATCCTAACGGAATGGAACGAATTCCGGGCACTGGACCTCGACCGGCTGGCCTCCGCCATGGGTTCCGCCAGAATGGCCGACTTGCGCAACGTCTACAGCGCCGATGCCGCGGCCGAGGCCGGCTTCATCGCCTATGAGAGCATCGGGAGGATCGGAATGATGCGGGCCTGACCCTCAGTCCCGGTAGTAGTCGCGATACCACTCGACGAACCGCTCGACCCCGGTGCGGACATCGGTTTCCGGCCGGTAGCCGGTGAGCGTTTCAAGCAGGCTCGCATCCGCCCATGTGGCAGGCACGTCGCCGGGCTGGATGTCCATGTAATTGCGCCGTGTCTCGGCGCCCAGCGCACCCTCGATCGCTTCGACGAAATCGAGCAGCCGGACCGACGTGGAGTTCCCGATGTTCACGATCCGGAACGGCGCCACCGGCGACAGGCTGTCGCCCTCCGGCACCTCGCCCGCTTCGGGCCGCACCGGCACCGGGTCGAACATCAACAGCCGGATCGCGCGCACGAGGTCGTCGACATAGGTGAAGTCGCGGAACATCTCGCCGTGGTTGTAGACGTCGATCGCCTCGCCGGCGAGTGTGGCGCGCACGAACTTGAAGAGCGCCATGTCCGGGCGTCCCCACGGGCCATAGACCGTGAAGAACCGGAACATCGTCGTCGGCAGGTCATAGAGATGGGCGTAGGAATGCCCCATCGCCTCGGTCGCCTTCTTGGTCGCGGCATAGATCGTCATCGGCGTGTCGGCCTTGTCCGTCTCCCTGAACGGCATCTCGGTGTTCGCGCCGTAGACGGAAGATGTCGAGGCCATCATCAGGTGCTGGACCCCGTGGCGCCGCGCGGCCTCCATCACGTTGAACGTCCCGGTGACATTCGCATCGACATAGGCCCGCGGGTTTTCAAGGCTGTAGCGCACCCCGGCCTGCCCCGCGAGGTGGACGATGATCTCCGGCGCGAACCCGTCGATGGCGGCGTCGAACGCCGCGCCGTCCTCCAGCATCGCCTCGGTGGCTGTGAAGCCTAGCGACTGGTGCAGCATCGCGTGGCGCCGCGCCTTGAGCGTGACATCGTAGTAATCCGTCATCCCGTCATAGCCGTGGACCTGGTGGCCCTCGGCGACGAGCAGGTTCGCGAGGTGGTATCCGATGAAGCCGGCCGTGCCGGTGATGAATATGCGCGCCATGCCGGGCCTTTCCGCTAACCAGCCCGTCCTAGCCCCATTCACCGGGAGATTGAAGCGGCACGCGGCGCTTTGGCCACTCGCGTCGGAGGGCCGGGCACCCTATATCTGCGTCATGTCGCCCGTCGCCCATATCTTCGCGCTGCCCGTGCGCCTCTACCGGCTGGTTTTCTCGCCGTGGGTCGGCCATTCGTGCCGCTATCAGCCGACCTGCTCGGCCTATGCGCTGGAAGCACTGGAAAAGCATGGGGCGATCCGTGGAAGCTGGCTCACCATCCGGCGGATCGGGCGCTGCCATCCTTTCGGCGGTTCCGGGTTTGACCCGGTGCCGGAGACCGATACAAAAGGAAAAGAGCAGTAAACGGAGGGCGACATGCCCCGCCAGTTCCTTTTCCCGCTGACCACGGGCCGCTCCGGCACCGTGTTCCTGACCGAACTTCTGCGCCTGAACTGGAGCGGGGCCGAGGTCCACCACGAGCGGCTTGGATATGAGCTTCTGGGCGTCGAAAGCCCCGATGCCTCGCACTACACGCGCTTCAACTCGGTGGGGAACGACGCGCATGTGCGGACGTTCTGGCGTCAGAAACTCGCGCGTCTCATCGACAGCCCCGCCCAGCGTTATGCCGAGGTATCGCACTTCCTGTTCAAGGCGGGCCTCGTCGAGAACATCGCACCGCTCACCGAGGCGGGCGAAGTCCACCTCGTCATCCTCACGCGCGATCCTTTCAAGATCCAGTGGAGCTACGTCAACCGCTTCGAATTCGCCAACTTTGGTTTCACATGGCTTTTCGCCCTCGACCCACGCTACCCGAACACCGTCGTTCAGTCGCGGCCCTTCATGGAGCACGGGGTGGCCGGAAACTCGTTGTGGTATGTGCATGAGGTCTTTGCCCGTGCGGAATACTACGCGCTGCTCACCGCTGACATGCCCAATGTCCATATTCACCGCGTCGATCTGTCAGAAATCACCAGGCCGGAAGGGGCCGCTCGGCTCCTTACCGCTTTGGGGGAGCCGACCCAGGCCGAGGCCGTGAAAATGCCGCCGCGCCAGAACGCGACCAAGCAGACGATGTTCGACGACAAGATGAAGGCCTATTGCCAGCGCCTCGCCACCAACACGCCGCTTCAGTCCGAGGCCGTCGCGCGCAAGTATTTCGACGCCGGCCGGCGTCTGGCCACCGGTGTGCGTCGCCGCTGACACGGATTTCCGGCACCCCTTCGAATTGATCATGGACAGCGAAACCTGACCTTGGGTATCTTCTGCGTCAGGTGCTGCCGGGAGCGGCTGCACCCAAGGGGGCATTCGACAGACATGGCGTTCAAGGCCGGACAATCCGCGACTCGCGGACGCGACATCGAGAGCGTGCTGAGGGGATTCGTCCTGTCGCCCGTCTGCATCGGGGCGGCACTCTGCCTGACCCTGTTCATCACGGTATTCGCTCCGGGCGGGCTGTTTGCTCAGATGCCGGTGTGGCAACGCGGGCTGATTCATGTGTTCGACTGCGCGGCCTTCCTTGCGCATTCCTATTTCGTGGTGCCCCCGATGTTCCGCCTGGCATTCGACCGGGGCTGGCCAGTCCTTTGGGTGCATATTGCCGTCTATGTGCCCATCGCTCTGATCCTCGCCGTTGTTTTCGCAATGGTCGAAGCCGGCACTCTGACCGCGTCGGAGTTTTTCTGGCATGCCGCCATTGTCGTGACGTGGGTGGTGCTCTCCGCCGTGATCGGGCTCTTTCTGTTCTGGGTGTTCTTCCTGCCCCATGCCGGGCTCGACGTGCGGCCGGAGCAGATCTGGACCTATCATCCCCCGACCTCCTGCGGCTTGCAGGAGCATCTGTCGAACGACGCGCGGGGCCGGGTGCTCCGCATGATGGCCGAGAACCAGTATGTCCGCGTTTTCACCGAACGCGGCGAAGACCTGATCCGGCTCACCCTGTCCGAGGCCGAGCGCCTCGTTCCCGACGACGCCGGATTGCGTGTGCACCGGTCGCATTGGGTCGCACGCGACCTCGTGTCCGACTTTCGCTTCGAGGGCGGCAATCCAAGGCTCACAATCTCCGACGGCGCGCAACTTCCGGTCAGCCGGAACCGCGTCGGGGATGTGAGAGCGCTGCTGTCACTTCGCGAATAGTGACAAACCGCCATTTCGCGAATCGGGGCGCGTCAGTCGCTCCAAATCCGGCGTCAGTCGCTCCAACGCACACACAAACCCCCAACACCGATGTAGCTTTCCCGACGTGGCACGGGGCCCGCCCAGCGCGGGCAGTTCATGCAGGCAGCACCAAGTGAAACCAGCCACGGGCAGCGCGGACCTCCCCAGGACCGCAACGCCATTTCGAACCGGGCGCACAGGACGTTTCGTGCGATCTGGTGCATTACAAGGGGCGCGGCAGGCAGGCGCATTCACGCCGGCAACTGCCGCGCCTCGCTTCTCTTGCCAGCGCGGGCCCCGACGCCTAAACCGCCCACATGCTCGACGAGTCCGACGATATCCACCCGCTGTTTGACGGCGCGCCCTCCACCACGGAGTTCAAGAAGCTCCGTAAACGCATCCTGCGCAACGTGCGGGAGGCGGTGGAGCACTACGGAATGATACAGCGCGACGAGACCGGTCAGGCGGCACCGGGCCAGAAGTGGCTCGTCTGCCTGTCGGGCGGCAAGGACAGCTATACGATGCTCGCCGCGCTTTACGAGATGAAGTGGCGCGGGCTTCTGCCGGTCGACATCCTCGCCTGCAACCTCGACCAGGGGCAACCGGGCTTCCCGGCGACGGTCCTTCCGGAATTTCTCGAAGCCCGCCAGGTGCCGCACCGGATCGAATACGAAGACACCTATTCCATCGTGGTCGACAAGGTGCCCGCGGGGCGCACCTACTGTGCGCTCTGCTCGCGGCTGCGTCGCGGAAACCTTTACCGAATCGCACGCGAAGAAGGGTGCAACGCGGTCGTGCTGGGCCACCATCGCGACGACATCCTCGAAACCTTCTTCATGAACCTCTTTCACGGTGGGCGGCTGGCCACGATGCCACCAAAGCTCGTGAACGAAGAGGGCGACCTGTTCGTTTTCCGCCCCCTCGCCCATGTGGCCGAGGCGGATTGCGAGAAGTTCTCCCGCGACATGAACTACCCGATCATTCCCTGCGATCTCTGCGGGTCGCAGGACGGGCTGCAGCGCCAGCAGGTCAAGCAGATCCTCGACGGGTGGGAAGCGAATTCCCCTGGCCGCCGCCAGGTGATGTTCCGGTCGCTGATGAACGCGCGACCCTCACATCTGCTGGACCCCAAGCTGTTCGATTTCGCGGGCCTGACCCTGCGCGACAGCGAAGAAAGCTGATTTCCGAGCGCATTAACGGCTGATTGACTCGTGATCCCTATGGTCCTCGCGACCAGAGGGCCGGTGGCCCGTGATCAGGGGACAAATGATGAACACGACCACGGCCGCCGACCGCAACGCACTTCGCGCCAAGCTCCGCCTGATCCTGCTCGGGCCGCAGATGCTCGCCTTCCTCCCGGCGATCATGCTCTGCGCCTTCTGGTTCGGCGGCGAGGGTCTTCTCGTCGTTCTGGCGGTGCTGATGCCCGGCATCCTCGTGCTGACCGGCTCCGTCCCGATGCCCTGGCACGCGCGGCCGCACCGCGACATGCTGACCGGCCTCCCCGGGCGCAACGCGCTCATCTCGCGTCTCGCCTCGGGGCTGACCGAGGGCATGAACGAGTCTGGCGATCCGCCGGTGTGCCTCGTTCTCGAAATCGACAGTGCGGGCGATCTCGCAGCGCAGTTCGGGGAAACCGGCTCGGCCACGATCCTGCGTTCTTGTGTAGAGCGGATCAGGGCAACCTTGCGCGAAGGCGACCCGCTCGTCGCGCTGGCCCCCGGTCGGTTCGGCGTCGCCATCGCACGCACGCCGCGCACGGACCTTGAAACCGTCATCCAACTGTCCGGCCGATTGCAGGACGCCGTGAGCCAGCCGATCTCACTCGACGGAACGCGGGTGCTCCTGTCCTCCTGTCTCGGCTTCGCGATGCCCTCACGGGTGGCAGATCAGGTTGGCGAAAGCCTTCTGGATGCTGCCGAAAGCGCGCTTGAAGAGGCGCAGAAAGCCGGGCCGGGGTCGATCCGCGCGTTCTCTCGCGGGATGAGGCCTCGCATCGCGGTGCCCGACAATATGACCCGCGACCTCGTCCGCGCGCTGGAGGATGGCGAAATCCGCCCGTGGTTTCAGCCGCAGGTGTCGACCGATACGGGCGCACTCACCGGATTCGAAGCGCTGGCCCGCTGGGAACACCCCGAAAAGGGTCAGATCGCTCCGGCCGCCTTCATGCCCGCAATCGCTGCCGGGGGCCTGTTCGACCGGCTCGGTGAGGTCATCCTCTACCACGCGCTGACCGCCCTCAAGGCGTGGGACAAGGCCGGGCTGACCGTGCCGAATGTCGCCGTCAATTTTTCGCCCGACGAACTGCGCAACCCGCGTCTTTATGACAAGGTCCGATGGGAGCTCGACCGCTTTGGCCTCGCCCCCGAGCGTCTGGTGATCGAAGTGCTTGAAAACGTGGTCGCGCAATCGGATGACGACACGACGACGCGCAACATCGCGGCCCTGTCGCGGCTGGGCTGTGGCATCGACCTTGACGACTTCGGCACCGGCCACGCCTCCATCGCCAACATCCGGCGTTTCGATGTGAGCCGGATCAAGATCGACCGCAGCTTCATCAGCCAGGTGGACACGGACCGCGACCAGCAAAACATGGTGTCCGCGATCCTGACGATGGCCGACCGGCTTGGCCTCGCGACGCTCGGCGAAGGCGTGGAGACACACGGAGAACATGCAATGCTGTCACAACTGGGCTGTGGCCATGTTCAGGGATATTCCATCGCACGCCCCATGCCGTTCGAGGAGACTTCGGCATGGATCGAAGCCCATCTCGCCAACCGGCCCGTCGTTCCCGTGATCGCGCCCCGTGCCGGCGGCCAAGGCAGCGCCGCGTCGTGACGGGCGGTCCGTCGCCTTCAGGCGCAGCGCAACCGCCTGACACGGGCCCGGCAGGCTCCGCTCAGACAGGGCGAAACCGGGAAAACTGCTTGACCTTTGCCCCCGCGGGCGTTTGAACCCACCTGACCCGAAAAGACAGGTGGTGGGCCTTCATGGATAACCAGAATCGCAACCTCCTCATCGCGACGGTGCTGAGTTTTCTCGTCATCACCGCGTGGATGCTCCTCTTCCCCCCAGCGGAACCGGAAGCCGTCCAGCCCGAGGAAGTCGCAGAAACGCTCGCCCCCGGTGTGACGGACGAGACCGGCACGGCCACGCCGCCGAACGCCGCGGAGGCCACCGGCGACTCCGGCACGCCCGCAACTGGCGCCGACACCACCGCCGCCACCCTCGAAGACAGCCCGCGCATCCCGATCGAGACGCCGAAACTCTCCGGCTCGATCTCGCTCATCGGCGGGCGGATCGACGATCTGCACCTGACCGACTACCGCGTGTCCATCGCGGAAGGCGCCGACACCGTCACGCTGCTCCGCCCCTCCGGGCAGGACGCGGCGTATTACACGCTTTACGGCTGGGCGCCGGGCGGCGACCTTGGCAACAGCGACGTGCCCGGCGCGATGACCAACTGGACGCTGGAAGAGGGCGAGACGCTTACCCCCGACAGCCCAATCACGCTGGCCTGGACGAATGACGCGGGCATGACCTTCCGCCGCACGATTTCGGTGGATGAGGATTACCTCTTCACCGTGACCCAGTCGGTCGAGAACGGCTCCGACGTTTCGCAGCGCCTCGCCCCCTACGGCCTCGTGGCCCGCCATGGCGAGCCCACCGACCTCAAGGGTTTCTTCATCCTGCACGAGGGCGTCATCCGGCAGACGGACGAGGAACTGTCCGAGATCGACTACGACGACGTCACGGACCTCGACGTCGATCCGCGCGAACGTACGCCGGCCGAAGCGACCTCGATCACCGAAAACGGCTGGATCGGCTTCACCGACCACTATTGGGAAACCATCCTCGTACCCCAGTCCGGCCAGTCCTATACATCGGTCGTCAAATACGTCCCCTCGGCGGACATCTACCAGACCGAAGTGCGCATGCCGACGATGGAGGTCGCCCCGGGCGACCGCGCCGAAATCTCCACCCGCCTTTTCGCCGGCGCGAAGGAATGGGACACGATCCGCGACTACCAGAACGACGAGGGCATCTTCCGTTTCCTCGACTCGATCGACTGGGGGATGTTCTTCTTCCTCACGAAGCCGATTTTCGCGGTGCTGCACTGGTTGCATTCATTCATCGGCAACATGGGCTGGTCGATCATCGCGCTGACATTCGTCATCAAGATGGTGCTCTTCCCGCTCGCCTACCGGTCCTATGTCTCGATGGCGAAGATGAAAGAGCTTCAGCCGGAGATGGAGAAGCTGCGCGAGCAAGCGGGCGACGACCGCATGAAGATGCAACAGGGCATGATGGAGCTTTACAAGAAGAACAAGGTGAACCCCGCCTCGGGCTGTCTCCCTATCCTGCTGCAGATCCCGATCTGGTTCTCGCTCTACAAGGTGATCTTCGTCACGCTCGAACTGCGTCACGAACCGTGGTTCGGCTGGATCCGCGACCTCTCGGCACCGGACCCGTCCTCAATCCTGAACCTCTTCGGCCTCCTGCCCAACGCCACGCCGGACCCGACGAGCTGGTTCTACTTCTTCTCGCTCGGCATCCTGCCGATCCTGCTCGGTATCTCGATGTGGCTCCAGCAGAAGCTGAACCCGGCCCCCACGGACGCCACGCAGGCGACGATCATGAACTGGATGCCCTGGGTCTTCATGTTCATGCTGGGCCGCTTCGCTTCGGGCCTCGTCATCTACTGGATCGCGAACAACACGCTGACCTTTATCCAGCAGTACACGATCATGCGCAGTCACGGCGCCAAGCCGGACATCTTCGGCAACATCAGGTCGAGCTTCAAAAAGAAGCCGGCGACCGACAAGAAGTAGGGGCGTGAGCGCGCCCCTGCCCTTCCCCCTCGCCGAGGCACCGGACGATGCCGCGCGCGAGGCAGGGCGCCTGCTTTTCGCGGCGCCGACCGAGTTCCTCAAGGGCGTCGTCGCCATGTCGGGCCTGCCGCCCGATGACCGGCTCGAGGTCTGCTTCGCGGGCCGTTCCAACGTGGGCAAGTCGAGCCTGATCAACGCGCTCACGGGCCGCAAGGGCCTTGCCCGCGCGTCCAACACGCCGGGGCGGACGCAAGAAATCAATTTCTTCACGACGACAGACGGACCCTACCTCGTCGATCTGCCCGGATATGGCTATGCCAACGCGCCTCTGCCCATCGTCGAGAAATGGCAGCGGCTGCTGAAGTCGTATCTCTCGGGCCGCGCCACGCTGCGCCGGGCCTTTGTCCTGATCGACGCGCGCCACGGGGTGAAGGACGTGGATGACGAGATCATGTCGCTCCTCGACCGCTCCGCCGTGACCTTTCAGGCTGTTCTCACGAAGGCCGACAAGGTGAAAGCGACGGATCGCGAGAAGATCCTCAAGCAGGTGCGCGAGCGTCTGTCCAAGCACCCGGCCGCCTATCCCGAACTGGTCCTCACCTCCTCGGAAAAGGGCGACGGGATCGCCACGCTGCGCGCCATCATCGCCGGGCTGGATTGAGCGACGCCCGCGCCAGCCTTGCCGCCTGTTTCGCATCCGCGTAACACCAAGGGCGAACGCCCAAGGACACGACCATGAGAAAGCAGACGATGAACCGCGACTGGATCGCCACCGCCCGGACCCTGAACGAAGCCCTGCCCTATCTCCAGCGTTACGAGGGGGCGACGGTCGTCATCAAGTTCGGCGGCAACGCCATGGGCGACGACGCAGCGATGGAAAGCTTCGCCCGCGACATCGTCCTGATGCGCCATGTCGGCGTGAACCCGGTCGTGGTTCACGGCGGCGGCCCGATGATCAACGAGATGCTCGCCAAACTCGGCGTGGAGAGCGAATGGGTCGGCGGCAAACGTGTGACAGATGCGGCCACGGTCGAGGTCGTCGAGATGGTTCTTGCAGGCCGGGTGAACAAGCGGATCGTTCAGGCGATCAATGCCGAGGGCGGCCGCGCAGTGGGCCTGTCGGGGAAGGATGCGAACCTCATGGTCTGCGAACCGACCGATCCCAGGCTGGGCTTCGTCGGCACGCCGGTCGAGGTCGATCCCTTCGTGCTCAAACGACTGGCCGATTCCGAGACGATCCCGGTCATCGCCCCCATCGGCGTGGGCCGTGACGGCGAGACGTTCAATGTGAACGGCGACACCGCCGCGGGTGCAATCGCGGCGGCACTGAAAGCCGACCGCCTGCTCCTGCTGACAGATGTCGCCGGGGTCAAGAATGCCGAAGGGCAGTTCGTCACCGAACTGACCGCCATGCAGATTCGCGACATGACCCGCGAGGGCGTCATTTCCGGCGGCATGATTCCCAAGACCGAGACGGCGCTTGCGGCGATCGAGGGCGGCGTGCGCGCGGTGGTGATCCTCGACGGGCGGGTCGAAAACGCCTGTTTGCTTGAGCTTTATACCGAGCAGGGCCCCGGCTCGATCATCCGCCAAGGCTAGACGGCAGCGTATGCTGCGGCGCGGCTTGCCCGTATGGCAGCACTTCGGGTAGAACGTTCAGGCACCCCTGAAAAGTGAGACACCCCGACGTATGACTCTGCGCCTCATTCTGACCCGTCACGCCAAGTCCAGCTGGGACGATCCGCACATGAGCGATCACGACCGCCCCCTGAACAAGCGGGGTCGCGAGTCGGCGTTGGCCATCGGTCGGTGGCTGTCGGTGAAAGGGCTTTGCCCGGATGAGGTGTTCGTCTCGTCGGCGGAGCGGACGCGCGAGACATGGAACCTGATCTCCCGCGCCGGCTGCCCGAGTGTCGCGCCGGAAATCGCCCCGTCGCTCTACCTCGCCGAGCCCGATACGATGCTGAATGTTCTGAAAGGCGCGACCGGGAAGACCGTCATGATGATCGGCCATAATCCCGGCACCACTTTCGCCGCGCGCGGGCTTCTCGACACACCGCCCGCGACCCACCTTTTCGACCGGTATCCAACCGGAGCAACTGCCGTCATGGACTTTGAGATCGACCGCTGGGAGGACCTCATCTGGCGGATGGGCGAGCTGGTCGATTTCGTCGTTCCGCGCGATCTTGTCGCTGCGGAAGAGGCCCTGGCAAACGAACCGCCAGCGCTTTCGGCCTGACGACGTCGTGACGGCAGGCAACGGGCCCTCGCTTTGCGGGGGCCCTTGTCTTTTCCGGGGTCGCCTTCAGTGCCCGATGATCTGGCTCAGGAACTGCTGGGTGCGCTCCGACTTTGGATTGTTGAAGAACTCTTTGGGCTCGTTCTGCTCGACGATCTGACCGTCCGCCATGAAAATCACGCGGTTCGCGACAGCCTGCGCGAAGCCCATCTCGTGCGTCACGCAGAGCATGGTCATCCCCTCCTCCGCGAGCTCGATCATGGTATCGAGCACCTCCTTGATCATCTCGGGGTCGAGCGCCGAGGTCGGCTCGTCGAACAGCATGATCCGCGGCATCATGCACAGCGACCGGGCAATGGCCACACGCTGCTGCTGGCCGCCCGAAAGCTGGCCGGGATACTTGTTGGCCTGTTCCGGAATCTTGACCTTTTCGAGGAAATGCATGGCGCGTTCGACTGCTTCCTTGCGCGGCACCTTGCGCACCCAGATCGGGGCGAGCGTGCAGTTCTCGAGCACCGTGAGATGCGGGAAGAGGTTGAAGTGCTGGAACACCATCCCGACTTCCGAGCGCACCTTGTCGACGTTCTTGAGGTCCGAGTTCAGCTCGGTCCCGTCCACGACGATCTTGCCCGCCTGATGCTCCTCCAGACGGTTGATGCAGCGGATGAGTGTCGACTTGCCGGACCCGGACGGGCCGCAGATGACGATCCGCTCGCCGCGATAGACGGTGAGGTCGATGTCGCGCAGGACGTGAAAGGTGCCGAACCATTTGTTCATGTCGGCAATCTGGATCGCGACCTCGTCCGAGATCTGCATTTTCGACGTATCGACGGAAGGTTCGAGTTCGAGCGTTGACATGATGCGGATCCCTTAGTGGTGGTCTTTGCGGAGTTTCTTTTCCAACCACATCGAGTAGCGGGACATGGCGAAACACGAGAGGAAGAACAGGAGCGCGATGAAGCCGTAGAGCTCCCATACGATACCGTTCCAATTGGCGTCGGCGCGGATCGACCCGGTGAGGCCGATGGGGTCGAGCAGACCGATGATGGACACCAGCGTCGTATCCTTGAACAGGCCGATGAAGGTGGACACGATACCGGGGATCGAGATCTTGAGCGCCTGCGGCAGGATGATGAGCCGCTGCGCCTTCCAGTAATCCAGCCCCAGCGCATCCGCGGCCTCGTACTGTCCTCGTGGCAGGGCGGCGAGGCCGCCACGGACGACCTCGGCGATATAGGCCGAGGCGAAAAGCGTCGCCATGATCATGACCCGCAAGATGATGTCGAAATTCGTGCCCGGCGGCATGAAGATGTTGAGAAGCGTCGAAGCTACGAACAGCAGCGTGATAAGCGGCACGCCCCGTATGAACTCGATGAAGCCCACCGACAGGTACTTCACGATCAAGAGGTCCGACTGCCGCCCCAATGCCAGCACGACGCCCAACACGAGCGAGATGGCGATGGCGACCACCCCGATCCAGACCGAGAGCATGAAGCCACCGAACAACCGGCTCTCCACAACCTCGAGCCCCAAAGGGATGACCGAGAACAGGCCGGACGAGATTGGCCCGACGAGGAACAGCCAGAACAGGATCGGGACGAGCACCGCCACGATCACCGCGCCGAGGTTGCCGATCACGCCGTAGAGAAAACGGTAGGCTAGATAGCCGAGCGCCGGGCCTGCCGCGACAAGCAGAGGGGTCCAGATCGCCCCGCCCCACATCAGCCACGGCGCGAGGAAGAGGTAGGCGCCCGTGAACCACAGGACCTTGCGCGGGAAGACGTCGGAAAACAGCACCGGCCCCAGCGCCACGAAGAGGCCCAGGAAGGTCAGGATCGGCCGCCAGCGCAGCTCGTCCGGGTAGAACCCGAACAACAGCTGCTGCCAGCGCTCGGTGATGACCCCGTAGCAGGCCCCGCCGTGTTGCTTGCCAAGGTCCGCGATGATCTCGCGACACTCCGACAGCGACCCGGCGCCCCATGTGGGCGTCCAGAGCCACGGCACGATCGCGGCGAGGATCATGTAGATGAACATGAGCGACAGGATGGTCAGGATCGAGTTGAACCAGCCGGAAAACAGGTTCTCGCGCAGCCAGCCGATGATGCCGACCTCGGAGACCGGCGGCTCACGCTCGGGCAGCATGTCTTCGCGAACGTAGGAATAGTCGGCCATCTCAGCGCTCCTTCAACTTGACGGAGTTGTTGTAGATGTTCATCGCCCCGGAAATGGCGAGCGAGATCAGCAGGTAGATGAGCATCGTCATCATCACCGCTTCAAGCTCGCGCCCGGTCTGGTTGAGCGTGATCCCCATCAGCGTGCCGGTGAGGTCCATGTAGCCCACGGCGATGGCGAGCGAGGAGTTCTTGGTCAGGTTCAGGTATTGCGAGATGAGCGGCGGGATGATGACCCGAAGCGCCTGCGGCAGGATGACGAGCGACATGATCCGCCGTGGCCGGATGCCCAGCGCCGCCGCCGCCTCGGTCTGACCGCCGGAAATGGCGAGGATGCCGCCGCGCACGATCTCGGCCACGAAGGCCGCCGTATAGAGCGACAAGGCCAGCCACAGCGCGATGAAGGAGTTTCGCATGTGGGTGCCACCGGCAAAGTTGAAGCCGCGCAGTTCTGGCTTGCCAAGGTAGAAGCCCATGAGCCAGAGCGCGATGATCGTCGGCAGCAGTATGACCGCCGCGCGCCAGTACCACGTTCGCGGCCTGAGCCCGGTTCGGTTCTGTATTCGGTCCGCCCGTTTTCGGATCAGGCCAGAGACGAGTATCCCCGCGATCAGCGTCGACAAGACCACGATCAGTTCGAGGCTCACGTCGAAGCGCAGCCACGCATCCCCGAACAGGTGAACGTCGCCAAGCCCCTGACGCCAGGACAGGGGGTTGCCCTCTTCATCCATGCGCCCGAACAGCGGCTCGGGAACGTAAAAGCCGCGGTTGGTGAGCGCCACGTTTCCACCCAGCAGCATACTGGCCGCCGGGTCTTCGCCCCGGTAGGCCGAGGGCGCGGGCAGCGTCTCGATCAGGATGGCCATCGAGAAGACGATCCAGAGCAGCACCGGCACGTTGCGGAACATCTCGACATAGACCGTCATTATCCGCGCGATGAGCCAGTTGTTCGACAGGCGCAGAACGCCCACGATGACGCCGACTATGGTCGCCATGATGCAACCCATGACCGCGACCAGCAGCGTGTTGAGAAGACCCATGAGACCCGCGCGCGCATGGCTGTCGCGGGAGTCGTAGTCCAGCAGACGCTGGTTGATATCATACCCGGCAGGTTCGCCGAGGAACCCGAAGCCCACCGATTTCCCAAGATCCGCAAGGTTCTGGACGGTGTTGGACACAAGCCAGCCGATCAACAGCAGGAACCCGATCAGGGCGACGATCTGGATCGTGGCCGAGCGGTACCGGCTGTCATAGATGAGCATGGATGGACGGAAAGAGCCGCCCTCCGGTTCGGTCGCTGTTGTCATGGATTTTCCCCGTTGCCGCCGGTCTGTCTCCGAGCGGGTTGTCCCGCTTCCTGCATCCGGTCGAGCGTGTTCAGCCCCTGAAAGAAGTCGGGCGCGAGGTTTCCCCCGCGCCCGTTCTCATGCCTTAGCGGAAGGGCGGTGCGTAGAGCAGGCCGCCGTCTTTCCACTGGGCGTTCAGCCCGCGGGCCAGCCCGATCGGCGTCGACTCACCGATGTTCTTCTCGAAGATCTCGCCGTAGTTGCCGTTGGCCATGATCGCTTTCATCGCCCAGTCGGCTTCGAGGCCGAGCATCTCGCCCATCGTGCCTTCGGTGCCGAGGATCCGGTTGATTTCCGGGTTGTCGGTGCCGTTGGACAGTTCCTCGATATTGGTCGAGGTGATGCCGAATTCTTCGGCGGCGATCAGCGCGTTGAGCGTCCAGCGCACGATGTCGGCCCATTCGTCATCGCCGTGGCGTACGAGCGGCCCGAGCGGCTCTTTCGAGATGATTTCCGGAAGGATCGCGTGATCCGTCGGAGTCTCGAACGAGGCACGAGTGGCGGCGAGGCCGGAAGCGTCGGTCGTGTAGGTGTCGCAGGCACCGGCAAGGTACTGCTGCTGCGCCTCGGCGTTGGTTTCGATCGGAACCGGCTCATAGCTGATGTTGTTGGTGCGGAAGAAATCCGCGAGGTTCAGCTCGGTCGTGGTGCCGGTCTGGATGCAGACAGTCGCGCCGTCGAGTTCCTTGGCCGAGGACACGCCCAGCGCCTTGGGCACGATGAAGCCCTGACCATCGTAGTAGTTGACGCCGGCGAAGGTGAACTTGAGGTCCACGTCACGGGTCAGCGTCCAGGTGGTGTTGCGCGACAGGATGTCGACTTCACCCGAAGCCAGCGCGGTGAAGCGGGTCTTCGGCGTGGTGGGCACGAATTCGACGGCCTCCGGGTCACCCAGAACGGCGGCGGCGACGGCACGGCAGACGGCGACGTCGAAGCCTTCCCATCGGCCATTGGCGTCGGGCGCTGCAAAGCCGGTCAGGCCGGAGTTCGCGCCGCACTTGAGCGAGCCGCGCGCCTGGACATCGTCCAGCGTCGCGGCGGATGCGGCGCCGGCCATCATGCCGGCCGCTGTCAGCGCGCCGAGAAATACGGATGTTTTCATGTTTACCTCTTCCTGATGTTCGCCCGTTTCGGGCGTTATGATCCGGTCTTACGGCCGGTGGCGATACGAGGAATGGGGCAGACCCCCTCCATGCCAAGAGTTTGGGCAATTATTCGTCTGTGCGTCAAGGGCCGAGGGATTCGTTACGGGAGACTAACCCAAGGTAATCCTTGGATTTTCGTTCTCGGCAGAAATTTCCGGTTCAGGTTTTTTGATCGGCGAGACGAAAAAAGAGCGCCGAGTCCAGAAATGCCTGTCGTTTCAGCGCCGCATGTTCGGTCGCCTCCTCGTCCGCGCCCCACAGTTCGGCCTGCCAGTCCTCGTCGATCCGCGACACATTGAACGCCTGTTCGGGGTCGAGTTCATCGTGGGCCACGGCAAGCCCGATGATGAGCGAGCCGGAGATCGCGACGAGGTCATGGAATGCAGCCAATCGGAACGCGTCGAGGGCGAAGACCTGCGCGCGAAGCCGCTCGAGCGCGGCCTGATCCTGCGGCGCGTGCATGATGCCGATACGGGGCTCGAGCCGCGCGTCGAACCGCGCATGCGCCCAGTCGAGCAGCGGGTCCCATCCCTCGGCCTGCCGCGCGACGAGTTCCACGGGCGTATCGGCGCGGTAGCAGGTCAGGTCGCTATCACCATAGGCCGCGATCAGGTCGGCGACCTCGGCATGCTGCACGGCCACCTTGTCGAGCGCCGAATTGGCGGTGCGGGTCATGGGCATGACGGAGGGGTCGATATGCTCACCCTGCGCCTCCCACTCCGCCGCACAGGCCTCGGCCAGGGCCAGCGTGGGCAGCGTGAAAGGAGCCTTGGCCGGTGTGCGCACCGTCCTGTGGTCGAGATAGACCGTGAATCCCCCGTCGCAGCGGTCCGCGCGGGTCTCTTTCCAGAACCGTTTCGGGGCCCAATCGCTCATGATCCGCTCCAAAGTCTTTCGATGGTGGGGACGAGGTCGGCGACCCGGTCGATCACCGCATCCGCACCCGCCTGTTCAAGGTCTCGCGCCGCGTGATAGCCCCATGTCACCCCGATGGTCGAGACCCCGGCGGCCCGCCCCGCCTCGATGTCATAGGTCGTGTCGCCCACGAACACCGCATCCTCCGGCGCGACACCCGTGGCCGCCAGCGCCGCGTTCACCATCGCCGGATGCGGCTTGGACGGATGGTCGTCCGCCGTCTGGGTGGTCGCGAACAGACCCGCGATCCCGTAGGTCTCGACAATGCGTTGCATCCCCCGGCGCGACATGCCCGTTGCAGTGCCGAGAAACACCTCGTCACGCGCGGCGAGGCTCTTCATCGCTTCGAGTACCCCGTCAAAGAACGGCGGCGCCCCGTCGTGCTGGCGCGCGGTCATATAGGCATTGCGGTAGGCCTCCACCATCCGCGCCTGGTCGTCCTGCGTGAATGCGCCGAACAGCCGCGCAATCGCCTCGACCAGCGACAGGCCCACGACGCTGAGGGTGTCCGCCCGGGTCGGCATAGGCAGGTCCGCCTCGTTCGCCGCCGCCTCCATCGCCGCGACGATGGCATGCTGGCTGTCGATCAGCGTCCCGTCGACGTCGAACAGGACGAGCTTCAGGGGGCCCATTCATCCTCCTCGAACGGGTCGTCCGGGGCTTCGTTGGCGTGCAGCCCGAGCTGTTCCCAGGTCCGCGCCATGTGTTCTGGTAGCTCCGCCTCGATAAATATCTGCCGCTTCGTGACCGGGTGCTCGATCTCGATGGACCGCGCATGAAGATGCAGCTTCTTCGACACCTCGCCGCCCAGCATCGCGCCCCAGCCGTCGCCAAGGTTCTCCTGCCCTGACCCGCCGTACTTGCCGTCGCCGATGATCGGATGGCCCAGCTCGGCCATATGCGCGCGCAGCTGGTGGGTGCGCCCCGTGACCGGCACGAGCCCGACCCAGGCGGCGCGCTGCGCCAGCGGCTCGATCACGACGTAATCCGTCTCAGCCCGCTTGGCGCCCTCGACCTTGGCGACCTCGGCCGGATGAAGGCAGAGCATCTTCTCGCCCTCGCCTTGGCCGCCATGCCCCGGCGCCTTCACGAGCCCCCATTTGAGCGTCCCTTTGCGCGGCGTCGGCACGCCAGCAACGATGGCCCAGTAGATCTTGCGCGTGTCGCGGTGCCGGAAGGCAGCGGTCAGATCCTTGGCCACCTGCCGCGTGCGGGCAAGAAGCAGGACGCCCGACGTATCCTTGTCCAGCCGGTGAACGAGCCGCGGCTTGTCGTCGTAGCCGGAGGTCAGCGCCTCGGCCATGCCGTCGATATGTCGGGTCTGTTTCGACCCGCCTTGCGTCGGCAGGCCCGGCGGCTTGTTCAACGCGATGATGTGGTCGTCCTGATAAATCACGCAGTCGCGGATCAACTGCGCATCCTTGTCGGTGACCGACGAACGCGGCGCAGGCTGGGGTGCATTCGCATCGGGCAGCGGCGGGATGCGCACCTCCTGCCCAACTTCGACGCGGGTGGAGGCCTTGACCCGCCCGCCGTCCACCCGGATTTCGCCCTTGCGGCACATCTTCTCGATCCGGCCCTGCGGCACATGCGGAAACAGCCGCTTGAACCAGCGGTCGAGCCTTTGGTCGCCTTCACCCGCGGCGACCTCGACGGTCTGAACCCGGCTCATGCGAACACCGCCCGGGCCGCATAGGCCCCGACCACGAGCGCACCAAGGGACAGCGCGACCGAAAGCGCGACATAGCCCGCCGCACTCGCCACCTGCCCGCGTTCGAACAGCGTCAGCGTGTCGAGCGAGAATGCCGAAAAGGTCGTGAACCCGCCAAGCACGCCGGTCATCAGAAACGGGGCGTAGGCGTTGCCGCCCTTCTTCGCCAGCACGACGAACAGAACGCCCATCAGGAAAGACCCCACGACGTTCACGATCAGCGTTCCGGCGGGGTAGCCGTGACCGAAAGCCCGCGTGGCGCCCACGTTGACGAGATAGCGCCCCGAGGCGCCAAGAGCGCCACCCAGGGCGACTGAGAGAACTGTGCCGAACATGGCCTTCCTCTCCCGCGTAGGGGCGGCGGAGTCAACCACGCCGCTTGGCCCTCAGCCCGGCGAAGAAGTCCACGCGCTTCTTGAGTTCCCGCTCGAACCCGCGCTCGACGGGCTGGTAGTAGACCGGGCGCTTGAGGTCGTCAGGGAAATAATCCTGTCCCGAGAACCCGTCCTCGGCATCGTGGTCGTACTGATACCCGGCGCCGTAGCCCTCGTCCTTCATCAGCCGCGTGGGTGCGTTCAGGATGTGCTTGGGCGGTGGCGCCGATCCGGTCTGCTTCGCCTGCGCCCGCGCGGCTTTGTAGGCGACGTAGCCCGCATTGGATTTCGGCGCGAGGGCGAGGTAGGTGACCGCCTGCGCCAGCGCCAGTTCACCCTCGGGCGACCCGAGACGCTCATAGGTCTCCCAAGCATCGATACAAATCCCGTTGGCCTGCGGATCGGCAAGCCCGATGTCCTCCACCGCCATCCGGGTCAGGCGGCGGGCAAGGAACCGGGGGTCTTCACCGCCCTCAAGCATCCGCGAAAACCAGTAAAGCGCCGCATCCGGGTCACTCCCACGCACGGATTTGTGCAGCGCCGAGATCAGATTGTAATGCCCGTCCCCGGACTTGTCGTATTGCGCCGCGCGCCGCATCAGCCGGGTGGCGAGCGCCTCGCGGTCAAGCTTGCCGTCGACCTGCCACGCCATCACCTGTTCGATGAGGTTGAGCAGCGCGCGCCCGTCCCCGTCGGCCATGTCGATCAGCGCCTCGCGGCCCTCGCCGGTCAGCGGCAGCGCCCGCTCCAGTTCCCGTTCGGCCCGCTGCGCCATCCGCTCGAGGTCGGCGGGCTCCAGCCGCTTCAGCGTGATGACCTGTGCACGGCTCATGACAGCGGCGTTCAGTTCGAAGGACGGGTTCTCGGTCGTTGCCCCCACGAGCAGGATCGTCCCGTCCTCCATATGCGGTAGAAACCCGTCCTGCTGCGCCTTGTTGAAGCGGTGGATCTCGTCGACGAACAGGAGGGTCCCCTGCCCGTTCTGGCGCCGGATCTTGGCGGATTCGAAAACCTTGCGCAGGTCCTGAACACCCGTGAAGATCGCCGAGATCTGGATGAAGGCGAGGTCGGTTTCATCCGCCAGCAGCCGCGCAATGGTGGTCTTGCCAACCCCCGGCGGCCCCCAAAGGATGAGCGAGCCAAGCGAACCGGACGACAGCATGACGCCCAGCGGGCCGTCCGGTCCCAGCACAGCCTCCTGCCCAATCACCTCGTCCAGCGCGGAAGGGCGCAGCCGGTCGGCCAACGGGCGCGGCCCGCCCCCTTTCGCCCCTTCCGCAACGCTGTCGAACAAATCCGCCATGCGCCCAATCTAAGCCCCGGCGCCCCCGGCTACCAGCGCCCCTCTTCTCTGTTTTGAAAAACCTTCGGGGGAGGCCGGGAGGGGGCAGACAGCCCCCTCCGGCGGGGGTCCGGGGGCTGG
>CXWF01001527.1_pt1 | contig 118574 bp, 85 predicted proteins | sample 468421 | NCBI WGS metagenome assembly CXWF01 (sample SAMEA2620812, study PRJEB7988) | marine metagenome | biome: marine biome (ENVO:00000447); feature: surface water layer (ENVO:00002042); material: "saline water (ENVO:00002010), including plankton (ENVO:xxxxxxxx)" | depth 5 m
AATAATTCTAAAGGTCGGTGTAGTTGGAAGCTTTTTCTGAAATCGCCTGGATTATAAACAAGACAATTTTTGTGAGTGAATTACCTGACATTTACAAGGATGACCTTAAAACAACTCAATTAAACACCATTTGGTGATATCCTTTATGCATATATGTAGTTACAACTGTCAACATAGAAAGTCCGATCTTGATTTGAGTATTTACTTCATCATGTTCATAATTTCTAGCCAATAATGATTGACCGCAAACATACAGTTTAACGCCGGCTTCCTTCAGCTCGTTGATTAGTTGCAGATTAGGATTATCCAGTTCGTATTTCTTTTGATAAGCTTCGTTGTTTAAAATCACATCTGTAGCACCACCATGTATTGCCACAGCTACATTCAGGTTTTCAGCTTTCACTCCACCTAATCCATGAAGATTCAACATCCTGGCAACATTATTGAGTCCTGGATTTATGCTTTCTTTGTCTCTTTGCAGGGTTTTTAGATCAACAACAATTTTATATTCAATATTAGGATCAGGGTTTACGGCATTTTCGATCTCATAAATAGTTCCGAAGTTTTTAATAATCGGATTAGCTCCTTTTTGAGCAAAAGCATTCACTGTACAAATAAGTACTATAAAAATGGTAACTGAGTATTTCATGTCTATTGGTTTTATCTGTTAGCACTTAGCCGTTAGCCAATTCGAAGCATTTGCTAACGGCTACCAGCTAAAAGCTTATTTGATTAAATTTAAGGTTCTAGTTACTTCCAAATTTTGTCTTTAATACTCCGGCTGCTTTGGTATATCCGCCATCTCCTCCATCCACAAAATGTATATGCTGATCTTTCCGGTCTCGCACGTAGCAGGACATAATGCTTTCTTTACTCCGATGCATTCCAAAATTGATTAGACCGCTACTTTCCATTTCTGTCAGGAATACTTCTAATTCATTGTGTTGTTTATTTAATCCCGAAATTACAGTATTTATCCTTCCATCCAAAACAAGTGTATCAGTGAGTTCTACAAGATTATTCAAATACCGTTTTCCTTCTTCATCGAATTTGAGATAAAATTTACCAATCAAAGTGGCTAACATTCGCTTTAAAAAAAACCTGATATTGCGTGTGCCCGTTTTAACTTTCATTTCAAAATTTATACGATCTAGAGTGGCGTTAAGTCTTAAACCTGCCACACTAATCGGACTTCTTTTTTTATGTGAGCCATAAATGGATTCTATTTTTTCTAATATTTGCTTATAAACGGGTGCCTGATCATTCCGGTTTATAGAATTCACAAGTAAGCATAGAATTTCATGTTGATCTTCAGGCGGTTTTATACGATCCCATCTGCATTCCATCCCATCCAGATTCAGAACATTTTTCAAAAGTTCCGGATTCTTATAATTATTAGAAATTCCTTTAATTACGTTTTCTACATAATGAAGACCGCCACCAAGAATTACAGGTATCGATAAAAATTTGTTCATTTTCGCTTTTGCAATCTTTAGCCGGTACCTTTCTTTATACACCTCTGAAACTGGCATATTTCCAACTCTCAGAAATAGGTCAAAGTTGACATAACTGTTTTGCTGATGTTCAGTTAGCGCGTTCAAAGATTCCTCTAAGATTTCCTCAGGTACCAAAAGTGTAGCCCCGTCTCCACCAAAAAAGAATGGTATTGTTGTTTTATGTTGATGAGCGATATTCAGAACAGCAATAATGCTGCCTGTTGCTATCAAATTTACAATTTCATGTTTACCTGCTTCAATCGCTTTTGTAGAAGATTTTATATCGGTTAAAACTACATGCCAATTAGCGGGTACATCTCTAAATAAAGATTCCTTTTGAAGAAGCTCGCTTATCGACTGTCTGTATTCATTTAAATTGTTATAAAAGTGCAGGTCTTCTTTTGTATGCATCGCTTCAAAGTGTAGACAATTATGTAAAGAATGAAAAGGAAGCTTTTGGAAAAAGAATTCTTATTTAAGAAAACTCTTTCCCGGAAATGAAGACTTGATCTCAAAAAAATCTGCGACTGAAACGGCAACATCCGCAAAAGTATCTCGGATTCCGAGACTTGTAGTTCCATCAGACGGGTTATCCGTCAGATGGAGGGTTCTGCCTTTTGGATACACTAACAATGGTACAAATTCTCTGGAATGATCGGTAGAGTTTGAACAAGGATCGTTTCCATGATCTCCTGTTATCACTAACACATCTTCATTATTTAATTTTGATAATATTGCCGGTAGTGCCCGGTCAAATTCTTCCAGGCTCTTTGCATACCCTTCCGGATCCAGACGATGGCCAAATAGTTGGTCGGTATCTATCAGATTTACAAAAACGAAACTGTTTTTAACCGCACTCATTGCAGAAAGCAATTGAGAAATTCCTTCCGCATTATTCTTTGTTTTCCGATACTGAGAAAAGCCAATTCCCGCAAAAAGATCGATTACTTTTCCAATCGAATATGTTTTGATTCCTGAATTCAGTAGCGAATTTAGAATATTGTTCTTAGGAGGAATCGCTGAATAATCTTTTCTTTGATCTGAAATTCGATCATAAGGATACGTTCCTGTAAATGGTCTTGCTATAACTCTTCCAACTTCATGTTCTCCAACACAAATTTCCTTTCTGGCGAATTCACACCAATCATATAACATTTCAACAGAAGCAACATCCTCATGACATGCAACCTGAAATACACTGTCTGCCGATGTATATACAATTGGGTTTCCGGTTTTAATATGTTCTTCACCATAATCCCGAATTACATCGGTTCCGGAATAAGGAAGATTACATAGTGCTTTCTCTACTCCAATTCCTTTACAAAATTTCTCTATAACATCTTCAGGAAATCCATTAGGGTACGTTGGAAATGGTTTTTCGAGATGAATACCTGCTATTTCCCAATGACCCGTTGTGGAATCTTTACCGGCGGATACTTCCCTCATTTTTCCAAAAGCTGCGGTGGGATTTTTTTCTTCAGGAACTGAGGACAACGGAATAATATTCCCAATTCCCATCTTCCCCAGATTCGGAAGTTTGCATTGGGTTTCTTCACATACATTACCAAGCGTATTCATTCCTTCGTCGCCGTAAAGATGAGCGTCTTCCTGAGCTCCGACTCCAAGACCATCCACTATTATGAGGTAAAAGTTACCCATTAAGCTACAACCGCTACCGCTTCGGAATCATTAACGGCTTCAGCATGTGCTTTTTTAGCTTTGGTTAACACTTGATAGGAATTAGCGCAATCTTCGCTTAGCTCTGTAAGGCCAATTTTAAATCTGATGTTTATGGTGTGACCGTTCGACAATCGTAAACCATGAGCCAAGCGGGTTTTAAACTTATCTATCCATGCTTCTACAGCTTCTTCTTTATCGCTTTGGATAATAAAACTGTACACATAATCAGAATTAAACCCGATATAACCCGGGAATCCATAAACACTAGGGTTCAAAAACCGTACAAAGTCCTCCTGAATTTTCTGGAGCTCTTCTAATCTGAATTTTGTTCGCAAAGCCGAAATATCATCCGGAGAGATCAATCCGAACCATGTTTTGGTTCTGGATGAATTACCTGCTCTTTTTAATTCTGTATCTACTGTTGCCTCCCATAACTCCGGCATATACGCGTCAAAACTATGTGTAAGAAGGTCGGTTGCCATAGAAGCTTTGTTAAGTGTAGCTTGAATAGTTAAACCTGCCACACGGACTAAATTCGAAAGTTTATGTTTTGTGGAATCTTTAAAAGAAAGCGGATCGTTATCACTCACAATTACAACAGCTTGTCTTCTGTCGTGTATTACTACAGGAATGGCATAACTTGCACCTTCCGTAATTCCCTCTCCACTCGATATTCTTTTAGGATTGTTATTAAAGTGCATAGAAAAAACCGGATCTCCTTTTTCTAAAGCATCATACGCAACACTTTTTTCCTCGACTTTAAGACCTATTTTTCCCGGATTGTTCGACTTTTCTGAGTTCAGAACAACATTCCATGTATCCATTCCATGGCAAACCAAAGACACATTTCCTTTTGGAATACAACTTTGCATCTCGTTAAGCATGGTTTTAAGTATTTCTACTTTATGTTGACGAGGGCTGAATTTTGCAAGTGATTTTTCATAAACTTCCCATTCCTTTTGCTGTTCATGGAGATCAACAACTTCCAGATACGTATCCAGCACGTTTACCAAAGCGTTGTTGTAGGAAAGAATCTGATCTTTGATCTTTTCAACTTCAATGTCCAGATCACTTTCCAATACCGTTATAGCAACTGTTTCTCCTTTATTCCTGAAAGGAACCAATACCATGGTTTTAGCCTGAACAAAGTCGAAGTAATGCATGAGCTTTCCTTTTGCAATATCTTCGCCGACTTTGAGCACGGTAATTTCCTGGATCTCTTTATAGTCGTTCAGAAAATGGTGGTCAAAATTAACCCTATCCTGAAACATCACATTCGGCATCGTTGTGCTGTTTGTCTCCCAAACAAATTGCTGCCTTGAGTGATTAACCCAGCACATATAGGTAAGTTGTACTCTTGTTGATGTCCTTAACAAGTGTACCAGGTCCTCCATGATCTGCTTAAATTCCCGTAATGCTTTATCCTGCCTGTCTAATGCCATCCTGAATTTCTTCGAAATTGATTTTAAAATACAATATACAAATCATAATAGTTAGTATTAACCCACCCCTCAATCCCCTCCGGTGGAGGGGAAGCTCTTTGTTATAAATATGACCTATTTAAAAAGTCTTCCTCTCCACGGAGAGGAAAAAAAGGAGAGGGTCATTTTATTCGTCTTAATTGTTATTTGAAATTTGCTCGTTCAGAGCTTCTGCTTCTTCTATCATTCTTTCCAGCGACTTCAACCCTTTGTTCCAGAAAGCCGGATCTGTAATATCCAATCCCATTTTTGCTACTAATTCGTGTGGCCATTCTGATCCACCAGCACTTAGTAACTCCATATATTTATCAGCAAAACCTTCGGGACGTTGAGTGAACTCTTCATATAAAGCCATCACTAACAATTCACCAAAAGCATATGCATACACATAGCCCGGAGTGTGTAAAAAATGAGGAATGTAACTCCACCAAATTCCGTACTCATCAGTTAAGGTAACTGAATCTCCGTATAATTTCTCTTGCTGTTCCATCCACAATTCTGAAAAACGCTCAGTTGTTAACTCGCCTTCCTCTCTTCTTGCGGTATGAATTGCATCTTCAAACCTGTTCATTGAAATCTGCCTAAATACCGTTGCAATGGTATCGTCAATTTTACCCGTGATCAATGCCAGTTTTTCCTGAGGGTCTTCGATTTCTTTCAACAATTTCTGGAAAACCAACATCTCACCAAAAACTGACGCTGTTTCCGCAGTCGTAAGTGGTGTTCCCGCTTGCAATGGTCCTTGTTGCCTAGATAAATACTGATGAACGCCATGTCCCAATTCATGAGCCAATGTTTGTACATCTCTGATCTTTCCATCAAAGTTCATAAATACATACGGGTGAACGGATGGAACTGTGCTTGCAGAATATGCTCCGCCTCTTTTGCCCGGTTTTATAGCTGCATCGATCCAGTTTTGCTCAAAGAATTTTTTAGTGATCTCCCCCATTTCCGGATGGAAATTGGAATATGCATCTAACACCATTTCTTTTGCCTCATCCCATGAAATCGTTTCTTCATTCTGGATGATAGGCGCATAGCGATCGTAATCCTTCATTTCATCCAGCCCGAGAAGATCTGCTTTTAGCTTGTAGTATCGTTGAACCAGATCGTAATTTGAAGTTACCGCTTCCACCAACGCTTCTACTGTCTCATCATCAGTTTCGTTAGCAAGATTTCTGGATGAAACCCAGCTTTTATAATTTCTGAAACGATCATTGGTAGATTTATCTGCCAGAACAGTGTTGAAAATAAAAGTGAGTGTTCTGCTCAGATCATTAAATGTTTCTGTAAGCGCAGCATGAGCTTTTTTCCTGATCTTTTGATCACCTTCGTGCAGTTTACTAAGTGCTTCCTGTTCCGTCAGTGATTCACCATCAATATGAAATTCCGCTGCGCCGAGCGTTTCGTCGAAGAAACGAACCCAGGCACTTCTGCCGGTCACTGATTTTGCAGACATGATCTGTTCCTGTTGCTCTTCCAGAACATGCTTTTTGTAACGCCGTGAAGAATCCAGATAATGAGAATAGAACGAAAGTTGAGGATCATTGATCAAAGCTTGTGCTTTTTTATTATCAACCTTGAGCCATTCCACATCAAAGAAAACCAGTTTTTGATTGAGCTCAGATGACAACTCATTCGATTCCTGCACTAACTTTCCGTACTCAGAATTTGAAGTATCCGTACTCCATTGCAGATAAGCAAAAGATCCTATCTTCCCTCCTCTATCCTGAATAGTTTCGTATTCCTTAAGTAATTCTTTGAATTCAGCAGCTGAAAGTGAATCTATTCTACCTTTGTATTTATCAGCAAACTTATCAGCAGCTGCCAACACCTCTTTTTTATCTTTTTGTAGTTGAGGATCATCTGAAGATTTGTATAGATCACTCAAGTCCCAGTTAATTTTTTCCGCGCCGGTTTTGGCTTTCTTGGAGTCTGTTGTCATTTAGTAATTTTTTGTTTGGAATATAGCAGTTGTAGGATGGGAATTAAAGCATTAGTTAGGAAACTATTCCTTGAATATCTTTGTGTTTAACTATGACGATAATCAACAGAAGAAATATCGTTTTTTAAGATTGTAATCCTTAATTTTAGGCGCTTTGTTAATTTCTTCGACAAACATGATTAAATTTTCAATCAGCATAAACAAACAGATTCATTTAGTTGCATAAAAATCCGCACGAGGTTAACACCCATTGAAATCTCTTGAAGCCGTTTTCGGTCCTAATTCAGCCTTAGTTGAAGAGCTTTACGACCAATACAAAGAAGACCCAAACTCAGTACCTGCTCATTGGAAAAACTTTTTTGATGAACACGAAGGTAAATCCACTAACGGAGAATCTTCTCAAAAAACAGAAAAAGCTTCTGCTCCGGCTCCTGCAAAACAGGAAAAAGCTCCAAAAAAGGACAGTTCTGGTTCTGCTGATGCTCCTAAAAATGCTCAACTCGAAAAGATCAAAGGTGTAGCAACCAAGATAGTTGAGAACATGGATCTTAGCCTCGAAGTACCAACTGCTACGTCATTGAGAGTACTTCCTGTAAAAATGATGATCGAAGACAGAACGGTTATTAATACTCACCTTTTGCAAAGAAATGAGCCTAAAGCTTCATTTACACATTTTATTGCATGGGCTATTATCAAAGCATTGGAAGAATTTCCGGGTGTAAATAATGCTTATCATTTTGACGGTGACAATCACTATAAAGTAGTGCATGATCAGGTGAATCTTGGGATTGCAATCGATTTACCAAATAAAGACGGTAGCAGAAATCTGGTTGTTCCTAACATTAAGGGCGTGAATAAGATGAACTTTATGGAGTTCTTACACGCTTATGCAGAATTGATAAATAAAGCTCGTTCAGGAAAACTTCAGATCGACGATTATCAGGGAACTACAATTAGTATTACCAATCCCGGCACTATCGGTACTGTTTCTTCAGTTCCAAGATTGATGCAAGGGCAAGGCGCGATCATCGCAACCGGTGCCATTGACTATCCTGCTGAATATCAATCCATGTCTAAAGATATATTGAATCAGCTTGGCATCAGTAAAGTAATGACCGTTACCTGTACTTACGACCACAGAGTTATTCAAGGTGCGGAATCAGGTTCATTCCTGAAAAAGATCAACGACCTGCTTACAGGACAAGAGAACTTCTACGAAGAAATTTTTGCTGACCTTGAAATTCCTTACGAGCCTATTCCTTATTCCGCAGATACCTACTCAGGACCATTTGGTGGAAATACCGATTCTCTGGAATACGATAAAAGAGCGATCGGTGTTTGGAGATTGATCAACATGTACCGAATGCGAGGACATGTGTTGGCGGATTTGGATCCTCTTGGGAAAGAGCCTAAACATGTACCTGAGCTTGATCTTGAATATTACGGACTTTCATTGTGGGATCTGGACAGAGAATTTTATTGCGGTGGTTTTGGAGGCAAAGAAAAAGCTCCACTTCGTGAAATTATAAAACTACTCAGAGATACCTATTGTGGCCATATTGGTGCAGATTATATGCACTTGCTTGATCTGGAAGAACGTCGTTGGTTACGCCAAAGGATGGAATCCAGTGCAAATAAAGCAGATCTTGATAAAGATGACAAGAAGCAGATTCTTCATAAACTGAATCAGGCTATGGCTTTTGAAGAATTCCTTCATAAAAAATATATCGGCCATAAGCGTTTTTCTTTAGAAGGTGCTGATACATTGATCCCAATGATCGATGCTATGCTTTCGCAAGCTGCAAATGACGATGTTGAGAAAGTATTTTTTGGGATGGCTCACCGTGGCAGGTTGAATATTCTTGTGAACATTATGAATAAACCTTACCACAAAGTTTTTGCTGAATTTGAAGGTGGTATCGATCCTGATTCCATTCAGGGTTCAGGTGATGTGAAGTATCACTTAGGAACAAAAGGAGTTCATAAAACAGCAGAAGGAAAAGAACTTCAGCTTGAATTGATGCCAAACCCAAGTCACCTGGAAGCTGTTGACCCGGTTGTAGAAGGTGCCGTTCGTGCCATGCAAGATCATCACGAAAGTGAAAATGCACAACAAAAAGTACTTCCCGTGCTTATGCATGGTGATGCCGCTTTTGCCGGACAAGGTGTAGTTCCGGAGACATTAAATATGTCTCAATTGGAAGGATATAAAACCGGTGGAACTATTCATATTATCATAAATAACCAGATCGGATTTACGACTCTTCCAAAAGACGGACGATCTACAGAGTATGCTTCTGATCTAGCTAAGATGATTCTGGCGCCTATCTTCCATGTGAATGGAGACAAACCGGAAGCTGCGGTTCATGCTATCCAAATGGCTTTAGAATATCGCCAGAAGTTTGGAAAGGATGTTATTATCGATCTTATTGGCTACAGAAAACATGGCCATAACGAAGGTGATGAACCTGCATTTACTCAACCGGGTATGTACAAAGAAATTAACGACCATCCTCCGGTACGAGATCTGTATACGGAAGCATTAGTAAAGAATGATGAGCTTTCAGAAGAAGAAACTCAACAGATCTTTGATGAATTTGATAAGCTCCTTCAAGAAGCGTTTGAAGATGCCAAAGAAGCTCCAAAAGTTGATATTACTGACGATTTCATCGACAGAACAGAATCTCTACAGAAAAACAGAATTGAGTTCCCTGATACTACTTACCCTGTTGACGAGCTGAAAGACATTGCGGTTAAGATCAATACTGTACCAAAAGACTTTGATGCCAATCCTAAACTTCTGCGCTTGCTAGCTAAACGTGCAGAAGTAGTAGAAAACAATGACAACAAAATTGATTGGGGATTTGCCGAAGCATTAGCGTTTGGCTCGCTTTTGAAATCTGGTAAAACCGTACGAATTACTGGTCAGGATGTTGAAAGAGGAACTTTCTCACATCGTCATTCTGTACTTCACGGAACAGAAACTAATCAAACATTTACTCCGCTGAATAATTTATCTGATGATCAGGGTTTCTTCCATGTTCATAATAGTTTGTTAAGTGAATATGCTGCTATGGGTTTTGAGTTTGGTTACAGTGCTCAAAAGAAAGACGCATTGGTTATTTGGGAAGCTCAGTTTGGTGATTTTGTGAACGGAGCTCAGATCATAATTGATCAGTTCCTTTCTTCAAGTGAAGTAAAATGGGGACAAACCACTTCATTAGTACTTAACCTTCCTCACGGATACGAAGGTCAGGGACCGGAGCATTCATCTGCCCGACTAGAACGTTTCCTACAACTTTGTGCCGAAGATAATATGCAGGTTATGAACCTGACTACACCGGCTCAATATTTCCATATGTTGAGAAAGCAAACACTTCAAGAAGCTAAAAAACCTGTTGTGTTAATGACTCCAAAAAGTCTGCTTCGTCACCCAATGGCTACTTCTAATACCACAGAATTGGCAGAAGGGAAATTCCAGCCTTTTATTTCTGATCCTGAAGTTACAAATGCTGAACGCTTGGTTATTTGTTCAGGTAAAGTGTATTACGATCTATTGAAGTATCGCCAGGAGAATGAAATCAAAGATGTAGCTATTGCTCGTCTGGAGCAATTCTATCCATTCCCTGATAAAGATATCGCAGAACAATTGAAATCTTTTAAAAATGTGAAGGAGATCATTTGGTGCCAGGAAGAGCCAAAGAATATGGGTGCCTGGACATTTGTAGCTCCTCGATTTATGGATCTTCTGGAAGATGGGCAAAAACTAACCTATGCTGGTCGTCATGCTTCAGCTTCACCTGCCGCAGGACAAAAGAAAGTTCATGAAGCAGAACAAGAAGCTTTAATTGAAGATGCTATGAAGAGGTAAATTTAGTAGCCTAAAATATATACTTTAAAAGCCCGTTAATTTATTGACGGGCTTTTTTATTGAAAGAGTTTAAATTTACTTAACTTAGATTAAGTCCTAATCCTACTCCCCAAATTTGATCGATTTAAAGAAAATAGTTCTTTTTGCCTTCTCTATATGCATGGCTAACTCTGTTTTGGGGCAGGATTTCACTTTCTCATCAGATAAAAATAAAACTGAAGGAAGCTTTAAATATGCCGTAACCATCAATGATCAGCTATTATCAAAGGATCTTAAAACAAAGAATTCGTTAGAAATTAAGTTTGATGACCAAGTTCTGGTACAGCCAATTAGCAAGATCCAAAACTTGTCAAATGGTTATAGAGGATTGATAACCAGCCCTACCTTTCAATCAGGTTCAAGTCATATTTTAATCAAGAATGGCAGAATCACAGGACTCTTTAATATTCAAGATCAACTTTATAAGCTCTCCTACTTCAATGAAAATTATATCTTAACAGAGGTTACAGAAACGGGCTTTATTTGTGATGTTGAACATGTTGCTGATAAACAGCCTTTAAACAAGTCATTGAATTATGATGATTACGATATAGAAGATTATTCAGACACTACAACTGTTGACTTACTGGTTCTCTATACAACAAGAGCAAAAAATTGGGCTGAAAATGACACTTCCGTTTTTGATATAGATGAATTAATAGCCTTAAACGAAAGTAAAAAGAATGAAATAATTGACAATTCAAATCTGGCATTAAAGATCCGGTTTGTTGGAACAGTTGAAATCGCAAATTCACATCAAGAATCTAATGGACCTACGGAACATGTAAATTATAGGATACTTAACTCCTTGTATGATAATACTTATAATTTTTATGTAAATGCCCCGGACGATACCGTAAACATATATGACTTAAGATCCAGATTTGGAGCCGATTTAGTAACACTGATTGATTCGACTACAGTAAGTGGAGGAATTGCCAATGTGCTATCTAATGAAGGAGGTTCATCCAGAAGTGCTTATTCTTTTAACAGTGTAAGAAATAGTGTAGGCTCTTACGTTTTTATGCATGAACTCGGTCATAATTTTGGGAATTTGCATGGAAGAACTCAAGCCAATAATGCAGCTAGTGCGGAAGGTGGGATTTTTCCTTTTTCCACAGGTTACCTTATAAGATTACCCGGAACAGAGCGATACGTTACTGTAATGCACTATCGTGAACTTCTATCAGGAGGAATAGCTTCAAGAATACCCTACTTTTCTAACCCTAGAATTTCTTTTCAAGGAGAACCGGCCGGAAGTTCTACAAACGAAACAGATGGTATCAACTCTAATGGAGGACCATCAGACAATGTGTTATCAATGAGTATTACAAAAGACTGGATATCAAAATATAAACCCACGATTGTCGACGCTCCAAGATTAGCACTCGATATATCTGAAATACGAGACACTTTATGGCAAATTGAACAGTCAACTAATGAGTTGGAGATTTTCAATACCGGTAAATCTGATCTGGAATTAGAATTTGAAGGATATTTGAATTATGAATCCTCTTATTCGGGATCAAGACCAAGTTTAGATAAAGAATTGAGTAATTCGGGTAATGATTTTAGCATAAGTGATAAACGAATTACCATTCCTGCAAATACCTCAAAGGCTGTTCAAATAACAGCTTCTGGAAAATATTTTATTCCCGGACTATATACCGGAAAAATAATTGTTTCTTCAAATGATCCTTTAAACCAAATCAGAGAAATCCCTGTTGAAATAGGTCTTCAATCAAATGCTGATAGAAGCTCGGGACATTTTAATATTGAAATACCTATATCTAAAGGAACCAACTTTATAAGCTTACCAGTTGATTTAACAGCAAATCAACTATTCGATTCCTTATTATCATATAATGAAACTCAGGGTTTGGACTCTATCAAAATCTGGATAAAGAGTTTCACTTCAGGAAATAATTCTGATTACAATTGGAATAGAATATCAGACTTTAACGACAGCCTCCATATTGGAGACTTGATCAAATTAGAAACCCCATCGACATTCCCAGACTCTCTATTCAATAACTCTGTTACAGTAAATAGTAAAGTTATATCTAGTACAAACCTTAATTTAAGTTCACCTAATGAAGATGGTCTGGTTTTCTTAGGAAACCCGCTTCCATCAACTATTGCCTGGAACAGAATACCTAAGCCAGAATACATTAAAGCTATTTACAGCTGGAATAGTGAAAAAAGATCGTGGGAAACTTATAGCAACAGAGTTGGGGATTTGAGGAATGGCTGGATAGGTCCAATGCAAAGTTTTTTGGTTTTTCCTGATACAAGTATAAATGATCAATCCATATCTGTTAACTATAATCACAGCTTGCTGGAGCTCGATCTGATTACAGAACAAGAAGGTACTGACTACTTTAAACTGAACTTAAAAAGTGATATTAACGAGTTTAATAATAATGCATTTATATCTTTCAATAGTGAAGCGAAGAACGGTTTTGACACTTTTGATGCATTTGAATTGAGACCTTATGCAGATGATTATATTTCATTATCATCATACAATGATCAAGACGAACTTTTTGATATAAACGTCTTAGAATTTAATACAGATGATATTTATGAAGTCCCATTAAACCTACAATCTAACTATTCCTTATCCGGCGAATTGACGTTAACTGATAGGCAAGGGTTAAGGAACTTTGATATCTACCTTACTAAAGATGAAAAATCAACCCCATTAGCAATAGATGATCCTCAACCGGTAAACATAACTTATCAGGAATTAAATTCTGATAACCTGATCATGAGAAAAACTGAGGCATCAGAAAATGGGTATTCCATTACCTTGGTTAGAAAAGGAGTAGATTTCGATTTAGATCCCTCTACTCCCGCTACTTTTGAACTTTTCAATAACTACCCAAATCCTTTTAACCCTGCCACAAACATCAAGTTTGGTATTCCCTCTTCATCGTTTGTTACGATTGAGATCTTCAACATACTGGGCCAAAAAGTTCATACACTGACAAATAAAAGTTATGAAGCAGGATTTTACACCATACCATTTCAAGCTGACAATTTATCGAGTGGAATTTATATTTACACCTTGAGCGCCGGAAATTTTACCACAACCAAAAAAATGGCATTGATCAAGTAGTTTGAATAAATAACATTTCAACTATTTTTTATTTTCTTCTTGACTCTCCCCTTTCGTCATGTCCTATCTTAGTAAAAAATCAGAGAATCATGAGAACATATTCCATTGGTGAACTAGCAAAATTAGCAGGAGTTTCAATTCGGACGCTTCGCTATTACGATAAGATCGGGCTTCTGAAACCTGCTGATAGAGCTGACTCCAATTACAGATACTATGGAAAGGAAGAGTTATACCGATTACAACAGATACTCTTTTTTAAAGAACTGGATTTTGAACTTAAAAAGATCAAAAAGCTTCTTGATGATCCTGATTTCGACCGGTTAAAAGCATTGGATTTTCAAAGGAAGCAGATCCTTAGCAGAAAAGACAGGCTTGAAAAATTACTAGACACCATAGACAAAACCATCGAAGATTTAAAAAAGAAGAAAACTATGTTAACAGATGAAGAACTTTATGAAGGATTTTCAAAAAAAGAGATAGAAGAAATAAAAAAAGAAGTTATTGAAAAATATGACCCGAAAGTTATAGCAGAATCAAATACTAATGTCACCAACATGACAAAAAGTGATTTTGATGCAATTAAAAAAGAGCAGATTCAACAAGCTAAAGATCTAGCTGAATTAATGGATCTAGCACCAGATTCAGTTGAAGTACAAGCAGTAATTAAACGGCATCATCAAACGAATGAAAAATTCTATAAGACCAATGCAGAAATGTATAAGGGACTAGCTGATATGTATGTTTCAGATAGCAGATTTACGGAGTTCTATGATAAACACCAGCCGGGTTTAGCTAAATTCTTACGTGACGCTATGTATGTGTTTGCGGAAAATAAACTTCCGTAGTCAGCTACCAACTCCGAACATCCAATCTTCAAATTATATACTTATTTAGAGATTGGATGTTGGGTTTTCCTTGTTGGATGTTGGTTGATTTTCGGTTCTACTTAATAAGAACCATTTTCTTAGTTAGACTTGCTCCTGTTGCAGTTTCCAATCTGTAAATATACACACCGGATGCTAGTGAGCTTGCATCAAATCTAACTTCCTGTGCACCGGCTGTCTGCCTTCCATTTACCAGTGTAGCAACTTTTCTGCCCGTGATATCATATACACTCAAACTTACATTTGTTGAAGAATCTAATGTATAACTGATAGTTGTGCTCGGATTGAAAGGGTTAGGATAATTTTGATTCAGAGCAACGGATGTTGGGGTTGCAAGAACTTCATCATCGTTACTTGTAAGTATTCCGAACTTAAATCTCGTCCAAACCGGAAAATGATCAGAAGTAGTACTTAGGTAACTTCCAACATAAAACGGATTTTCAACTCGCTCTGTGCCTTCAAAATAATCGTCAGAAAGCTCTGAAGTAAATGTAATGTGATCTATAAAGGATCCGCTCGATTGAGATCCGAATCCGTTTTCTTCAAGCTTTTTAGTAACTACGGTATATTCTAAATCATCATCGAAGTTTTTGTATGGCGACGCATTGCCATTAAATGTAGAACTCACAATCTCATCGTTATAATCACCAAACATTATCACATTGTCGCTGGCTCTGTTTCTATCCAAATATTCTTTTAGCTCTCCGGAAGCTGCAACTCTTTGGTCGTAAGACCCTTGGTCACCAAACGCCTTTGCATGAATATTGAAAGCATATATCTCTTGTTGTTCATTATTGATATCAGCGATAAATCTGAACATCAAAGGATAGCGTCCATTTGCCCAGTTTGATTGAGTAAATCCATCGCCTGATGAAAGTGTTACACCTGAAAGAGAATCTATGCTACTTCTTTTAAATAGGAATGCTGTTTCCTGAGTTTGTGAGAAATTTGCAAGGAACCCTCCGTAATCTTCTAAGCTGTCAACTAGAGCGTTAAATCTATTCGGACTTGAAATTTCTTGAAGTGCATAAATATCGGCATCAATGGTTTCAACTACTGTAATTACATTTCGTAATTGCAGATCATCATCGTCAGGACCATTTCCGGCGTCACCGAACCATTCAACATTCCATGTAACCACATCCAGCGTTTGGTCTTTAGATATTTCATCACCCGGATAAGAAACTTCTTCAACACCCATATCTTCGGTAAACCTTGGCAGCAGTTGGTAAGTACCACCAAATTGGCCGATAACCCCAATTATGTTAGCAGGCTCTGTTGGTGCAATTGCATCAACCAGATTTGTATTGTTATCAATTCTCATTTCCGCAGCTCCTACAGCATCAGTTATATCATAGTTCTGATTTCCCTGAAATGCTCCTGAATGATCGATAGTTACATTTTGAACAACCACTAACTGACCTTCATTAGCTTCCATATTCAGTTGCTCAAGATTTACAATTCTTGGAGTTACTTCTCTCTTTTCTACATCAAATACTTCGTAAACAATGTTGTCATCTTCTTCTGTATCAGAGATCTGAAGAAGAAAATCTTCATCTGCTCCCGGAACTCCGCCTTTAAACACTGTTAAAGGACCGGAAACTTTAATTGAATCTCCAATTTCTGCTGCAATGTGCAGAGGTTGCCAAAAAACAGCTATACCTGCGGTGCCATCCTGCATATATAAAGGACCACCAAACTGATTCGCTACAGTAACACGACCTGCTACAGTAACTCGTGTTCCAAGTTGAAGTTGTCTTGCATCAACTATTGAGATCACGTCTCCATCAACAAATCCTTCTCCACTTAATGAAAGAGAAAAACTTGATGCATTATCAGCATTACTGGTTACAGTGATATTTCCCTGAAATGTACCATCAGTTGTAGGCTCAAAAGTAAGCGTAAGCTCTGTAGTTTCATTGAAAGCTAATGTACTGTCAGTTAACATTGATGATGAAAAACCTTGACCTGTAACTGTTACATCAGAAATTACGAGATCAGGGTTTCCTGTATTTTTGATCTCCATAGTTTTTGTCAACTGGTTTCCTTCAAGGGTAGATCCAAAAGAAATCACATCTGAGTTGTTAGCAGTAGCGTTATCCACTAATACACTGATAGTTGCTTCAGCGGCAGCTTCTACATAATCCGTGATTCTAATATCATCGATATTCATTCGATCAGTTCCCGCAGATTGAATAAACTTAAATCTGATATTCCCTTCTACTTCCACAGGGATGGTATATTCTGTAAGTGTTGAAGGAGCAATTATCACATCTCCTACATTCGTCCAATTTGAGCCTCCATCAGTAGAATACTGAACCTGAAGAGCTGCATCTTCAGAGTTATTGCCGTAATGTGCTAAATGAAAAGAAACTTCATCCGCGCCGTTCGGCTTATCAAACTGCATATAGATATTTCCGGTTCTTCCATTTCTTCTATCCATTCTCACACTTTGAGAACCGTTAAATTTGTCATTACTTAAATTTCCCAATAATGCATCATCCAAAAACCAATTCCCTGTACTTAGGGTAACAGAAGCTCCTGAATAACCGGTTTTTTCTCCACTATCAAAATTCTCGAAGAATTGAGCTTGTATTGTTAAGGTAAAAAATGTTGAAAAGATGACTATTGATAAAAAAGAGCGTAAAAATTTCATGAATTACTTTTAGGAATTTGAGTTCTTACAAAGATACCATTCTCTTGTTAACTCTGCGTAAAAATTAATGTATTAAAATATAAAGATTAGTTTCTTTACCTTCGTTTATGGATAGTTTTAAGTTTATAATGGCTCTGCTTTTTTTTGCAGTTTTACTTTTTGGTTGCAACAAACCAAATCAAAATGCTCCGGGCTACCTGCTGGGTAGCTTTGAGGATGATTACAGCATTCAATACGAATTAAATGATAAAGTATTTCTTCAAAAACCATCCACACGTTTTCATATTCTAAAGTGGAATATTGAAGACCAATATTTTATTGCTAAAAACGATTCTTTAAATCCATACGACCCAAAGTTATATACCCGAATAGATTGGGTCACATTTAATAATATGTCTCCATTTTTATGGGGATTCTGTTTAACTACTTATAACGCACTGACTGCCGATTCAGCAGAAAATATTGACACCGTTGATCGTGAAAATCCAAAAACGGGCTGTAATGGCTACCCTTTTTCCAGAATGAAACCCATTGAAACATGAAAAAAATTACCATTCTTTTTCTACTAACATTCAGTATCAACATAGTTGCACATGCGCAACAAAGCACTGAGGTTTATTTATTTGATTTAACCAAAACTGAATCAGGATTTGAGCTTACCAATCCTGTTAATGCATCAGATAATGAGGGCTATGATAATCAGCCATCATTTACTAAAGATGGTAAGGCCTTACTTTTTGCTTCAACCAGAAACGAACAAACCGATATTCTCTGGTACGATATTCAATCCGGAAACAAAAGTTGGCTTTCTACTACATTAGGGGGCGAATATTCACCCGTATTAACTCCGGATGGAACTCATATTTCTGCTGTTAGACTTGATCCTGATGGTTTGCAATTGTTATATCAGTATTCTATAAAAGATAAAACTCCTCAAGTATTGATCCCAGATCTGAAAATTGGTTATTATGCCTGGATTTCAGAAGCTACGATCGTAGCATTCGTTTTGGGAGAACCTGCTACATTACAAAAAATAAACGTAGCAACAGGGAAAAGTGAACTACTGCAAAACAATCCGGGGCGATCCATTCACAGAATTCCGGGAACTCAGGATTTTAGCTTTGTTGATAAAACAGATCCCGATACATGGATCATAATGAGATCAAAACTGAATGACAGTCAATCAGTTGAACAAATTACTTCTACTCTTCCAGGCGCAGAAGATATGGCTTGGATCGATGATCGGTTCATTGTTATGGGTAATGAAAGTAATCTCTACATCTACGATCTTCAGAATAAAAATTCGAATAAGTGGGAGTTACTCGCCGATCTTTCTAATTATAATCTGAATACAATTACCCGACTTGCATATCACAATGGCAAACTCGCTGTAGTGGTTAACGGAAAGTAGTTAGTACCGTTTTTTAAACACATTTTTACTTAATTGATTATCTAATATTTAGCTTGTACGGTTTCAATAAGATATATTAGTAACAACCAATTCAAACTAACTAAATAATCAAGAATGAAAATACTTCGAAAAACACTTTTTCGTCTGATATTCATTCTTCCATTGATAGGGTTAGCCAGTAGTTTACATGCTCAAAGCGATCCTACCGGTGAATCTCCTGCAACTCGTACATTCGCTATTACGAATGCGACGATTATTCAGGCTCCCGGTAAAATGATGGAAGAAGCGACTATTGTAATTACAGACGGGTTGATAACTGCCATTGGTAAAAACGTAAATATACCTTCCGATGCTGAAGTACTCGATGGTACTGATATGTTCATTTATCCTGGATTTATTGACGGAATGGCAAATACAGGTGCCGACAGACCTGAAAGTCCTGAAAGACCTGACAACTTATTTACACCGGATCCACCAAATTATTACGCAGGAATTACTCCTGAAAATCAAGTAGTTGAACAGATCAAAGTAGATGAGAATAGTATTGAAGCAATGAGAAAAGTAGGCTTCACTATTTCGCATACAGTACCTTATGGAAGAATGCTTCCAGGTTCAGGTGCTCTTATTCTCTTAAGAGATGCTGACCATCCGGATAAGTTGATCTTATCAGAAGGTTCTTCATTGTACTCACAATTTTCAGGCGCTCCTGGTGCATATCCAGGTAACACATTGGGAATTATGGCGAAATTCAGAAATCTTTACAGAAATGCAGAGCTTTCGAAGAGCCATTCGGAACTATATGCTTCTAATCCCACAGGAATTGCACGTCCGACAAGAGATAGAGTTTCAGAAGCCTTTTATCCTGTTATTGAAAAAAAGCAGCCTATTTTCTACAACGCTTCAAATTCATTGGAAGCAAGAAGAGCCATGAGGTTACAAAAAGAGCTTGGTTTTAACCTTGTGCTCGGTAATCTTCAAGAAGGCTGGGATCTGGCTGATGAGATTAAAAGTACAGGTACTAAAGTATTTATGTCTCTTGAACTGCCAAAAGAGCCTAAAGACAGTAAGGAAGAAGATAAGTCTGATGAAGTAAAAAGGCTTGAAGAAAGAAGAATGGAGTTTTATAAAAAATATGTAACTCAGTATGCTCAACTTCAGCAAGCAGGCATTAAATTCGGATTTTCATCTATTGATGCTCGTGCTAATGACTTAAAGAATAATCTTCTTACTATTATTGAAAATGGACTAAGTGAAGATGAAGCTCTTGCTGCTCTTACCACCAATGCTGCAGCCCTTTTGGGAATCAGTAATATGGCCGGTACTCTTGATGAAGGTAAAATTGGAAACTTGGTTGTTTCAAAAGGTCCTTATTTCGATAAAGAGTCACAGATCAAATATGTTTTTGTTGACGGTGTAAAATATGAATACGATCTGAAGACAGGAGCACGAAAAGCTGAAGATGGTGAAGCTAATCCTGCTGGTATGCAAGCTTTGATAGGCACATGGAGTTATGAATTTACCACACCTCAGGGTACCCAAACCGGTAAAATGATCTTTACTAACGAATCAGGTATGCTATCAGGAATAATGACCAGTTCTGATGGAACTCCCGATGTAGATCTTCAAAACATTAGCTTTTTGAATAACGAACTAACTTTTGACTTTTCTATCGATGCAGGTGGACAATCTATAGATATAGTAGTTGAAGGTGTTGTAGACGGAACCAGTTATGAAGCAGAAGCCAGTGTAGCAGCTTTTAACGTTTCTTTCCCAATTCAAGCCACAAAAGATGAGGCCTAAAATGAGATTAACCAAAATGATTAAAACTTCCTCCTTGTTTATTCTGTTTCTGTGTGTTTCAGCACTGCATGCACAGACCAAAAAAGGAGATGTACTGATAAAAAATGGTACAGTTATCACCATTACTGACGGAACTCTCGAGAATACAGATGTTCTTGTACGTAATGGCAAAATTGACCGAATCGGTAAGAATCTGAAAGCTCCTAACGGAGTTGAAGAAGTTGATGCTACCGGAAAATTTGTAATGCCGGGCATCATTGACGCACATTCACATATTGCAGGTACTTCTATTAATGAAGGAACCAGCCAAGTTACTGCTGAAGTAAGCATGGAAGATGTTGTAGATCCTCTTGATGTTTCTATATACAGAGCATTAGCCGGTGGAGTTACTTCTATCCATCTTATGCATGGTTCTGCGAATGTAATTGGTGGGCAAAATGAAACCTTGAAACTTCGTTGGGGATCAACCAATCCGGATGACCTTCGTTTCGAAGGCGCTCCAAGAACTATTAAGTTTGCCTTAGGTGAAAATCCAACTCGCGGCGGACGTTCCCGTGGTATTCAGCCACAGAGTAGAATGGGTGTTGAAGCAATGCTAAGAAATACATTTAGTGATGCTGTTAAATACCGTGATGCCTGGAACGAGTACCGTTCAAATAAAAGCTCCAGAAAAGTAGCTCCTGAGTATAGTCTTAGAATGGAAACTATGGTAGATATTCTTGAAGGCGAAGTATTGGTTCACTGCCATTCTTATCGTGCTGATGAGATCTATATGCTTATGAAAGTATTCTCAGATTTTGGTATCGAGCGATTAACTTTTCAACATGCTAATGAAGCTTATAAGGTAGCTCCTGAACTTGCTGAGTTTGGTGCTTCTGCTTCTGTTTTTGCTGATTGGTGGGCGTATAAGCTAGAAGTTTACTACTCAACAGCTTATAACGCAGCTATCCTAACTAAGAATGGTGTAAACACTTCGATCAACTCTGACTCAGGCGAGCTAATTCGCCACCTGTTTCATGAAGCAGCTAAAACACAAAAGTATGGCGACTTATCTGATAATGAAGCTTTGGCTTTGATTACTTTAAATCCTGCTAAACAACTAGGTATCGATAATCGTGTTGGTTCTTTGGAAAAAGGAAAAGATGCTGATATTGCTATTTTTGATTCACATCCTTTATCAATTTATGCTGTACCACAAATGACTTTCGTTGACGGTGTAAAGTACTTTGACATCGAAAATGATGTAGCTGACCAGAGAATCTATATTGACCCTGAGTCTACAGTGGAAAATGTTCAAATTTTTTACGCTGATGATCACGACAAATGCATGGAAGGTGCAAATGTGGTGAATTTCTACGACCTCTTTAACAACAAGTGAGGAACACAATGAAAAAATTTATATCCATATTAAGTGTACTTGTATTATTACCACTGTTTGCCGTTGCGCAAAATGATGGCGGTATAGTACGAGCTGATAACTCTAAATTTGCTCTTACAAACGCAAAGATCTACACCGTTACCAATGGTGTTATTGAAAAAGGTACCATTATCATTAATAATGGTATTATTGAAGCGGTTGGAGCGAATATCAATATTCCGGGCGATGCTCAGGTAATAGATTATTCCGGTCAGGAAATCTATCCCGGCATGATCGATTCCGGGACCCGTCTTGGTCTATCTGAAATTGGCAGTATATCAGAAGCCAATGACTTCAGAGAATTCGGGGAAATCACTCCGAATATGCAAGCTTTAACTGCTGTTAATCCTAATTCAGTAGCAATTCCGGTAACAAGAGTTAGTGGTGTTACTTCTGCTTTAACGATGCCGGCAGGAGGACCTCTACCCGGTACAGCTGCAACAATAAGCTTGTTTGGCTACACTCCAGATCAAATGTACGCCGGATCTAAAGGAGTTGTGATGAACTTCCCTTCATCAGCTCAGAGAGGCTGGAGAAGAAGAACACCGGAGCAAATCGAAAAAGCCAGAGAAAGAGCTCAGGAAACAATTAACGATGCTTTTGACAAAGCTGAACTTTATGCTAAGATAAAAGAGTCTGACGCAGCTCGTTACTATCCTGAAATGGAAGCACTTGCTAAAGTTGTTACCGGTGAAGTATTACTTTATATAGAAGTAAATTCTGCCAAAGACATTACAAGTGCTTTGGAATGGGTTGAAGAACGTGGTTACAAAAATGTAGTGCTTACCGGTGTTGCTGAGGGTTGGAGAGTAGCTGATGAAATCGCGAAATCAGGATTCCCGGTAATTACAGGTCCTGTACTCTCAACTCCAACAAGAGGTTCTGATGCCTACGATACCGCTTATAAAAATCCCGGATTGATGCAGAAAGCCGGAATTAAAGTTGCTTTAAGAACAATGGATACCGAAAACTCTCGTAATCTTCCATATAACGCAGGTTTTGCCGCTACCTATGGAATGGGTAGAGAAGAAGCTTTAAAAGCCATCACGATCAATGCTGCAGAGATCATGGGCGTAGGAGATGAACTTGGGTCTATCGAAGTTGGGAAAAAAGCTAACATCTTTGTTTCAACTGGCGATCCTTTCCAAACTTCTACTAAAATTCTGGATGTATTCATTGACGGGTATAAAATTCCAATGACAAGCAGACATACAGAACTATATGATGAGTTCCTAAATAGAACTCCGGGGCTTAATAAAAACGCTACTAAAGTAGACGGCTAATTACCTTCGTTTTTATTGAAATTCAAAAAAAGGGCAATCCAAATGGGTTGCCCTTTTTTATTGTGATTTTTTGATATCGCAACTCATTATTATAAGTTGAGTCATACCAAATTTTTATTAAAATATTTATTTCTAATGAATCAAAATATATTAATTACTACTTCAGATAACATTCCTTTTTCTCAAATTGAAAAACATCTCGGAATGGTCGACTCCCAAATTGTAGTTGGTGCAAATCTATTCAGTGATGTATTTGCTGGATTTCGTGATCTTTTCGGGGGTGAAGTAAAGGGTTACAAAAAAGAAATAAGTAAAATGAAGTTAGCCGCACTTTCTGAAATAAAGTCTGAAGCTTTAAAAAAAGGTGCAAATGCTATATTGTGTTTAAAAATGGATTTAGATGAAATATCTGGAGCTAATAAATCTATGTTTATGATTAGTGTATATGGTTCTGCTGTAAAATTGAAAGATTCTGTTCTAAAAAGTTCAAATGATATTAATATTGATGAACTTTCAAGTGAAGAAATACACATTACTAAAAAAAGAAACCAGCTAAAATCTATTCTAAAACAAGATAATAACGTATCTGATAAAATTTATTTAGAGAATCTCGTTGAATACAATGTGTGGGATAAAGAAATTTCTAAGGCAGTCTTGCAAGAATTTAATAGTTCTAATGATCTCGAATCAAAAGAATTTACCGAAAAAATAATAACCGCTATTCCTATAGAAGATATTGAGAATTACTTGTATGTGCATTTTCCAAACATTAAAAAGCAATTGTGGGATTCTGTTAAAACCGTTTTGAAAAATAGAGGTTGGTTTAACTACAACTTTTTAATCCAACATTTGGGCAAACAAAATCATATTACCAGATTCAGAGCATTGCAGCTTTGCATCATTAGTAAAGATACTTATTCCGAAAGTGATGCATTAAAAATAAAAAGTCTTTCAGAATTTATAAGCAATGAATTTGATTCAGATATACCTCTTAAGGAAGTGCCTTCTTTGGTTGGAAATAAAAATATAAAAATATGTCCAAACTGCCTCACTCAAAGAAAAGCTAACAATGACTATTGTGAATGTTCCGCAAATAGCTATGGATTAAACCCTTATAGTTTAACTCCTGATAAAATTGCCCGAGATTTAAGAGAAACCGCAAGAGCAATTGAAGATTCATTTAAAAAATATTATGGGTAACACTTTATTCTTAATAAAAACGAGCAGACATACAGAACTATATGATGAGTTCCTAAATAGAACTCCGGGGCTTAATAAAAACGCTACTAAAGTAGATGGCTAATTACCTTCATTTTTATTGAAATTCAAAAAAAGGGCAATCCAAATGAGTTGCCCTTTTTTATTATGAGAAATAATTATCAGAATTTATAAAGAAGTTTTCAGATCACTCCTAGCCAATCCGGAATAGCAGTTACCAGCCCTTAACAACGTGAAAAAAAATTGAAAATATATTGAAAAGTGAAGCTTAGAAAGCAATAAAAAAATGAGACTATAGCTAATAGAATTAAAACTAAATCTTTCTAAAAGGACAATATTCGGCAATGTTTCTTTCTGTCTCATAGAGTTTAACACTATAGAGTACTCCTCCTTCCGAACAAACTGCTTCAACTTCTTCTTTTAATTCTTGGTAAAATGCTTTCACAAGGTTCTCCGAACTTGGTAAAATTCCTTTCAAAAAAGGAACGTCCAGATTAAGATTTTTATGGTCACAAGGCTCTACAATTTTGTCTTCTATGATCTTCTTCAAATCAGACAGGTCGATAATAAAACCTGTATCAGGGTTCGGTTCTCCGGCTACAGTTACCTCCATAATATAATTATGACCATGCCAATTAGGATGGTTACATTTACCGAATGTTGCCTTATTCCATTCATCACTTTTGGATGGATTATGCAATCGATGCGCCGCATTGAAATGTGTTTTTCTAGTTACAAGTACCAAATTTACCTTATTTGTTTTTCTTCATAACCCAAAAGACTGACTTCCGGTTCCTTTAATAATATATTAATAAGTAAAGTAATTTTGTGTGAACTTAATCACACTATAATGTATGTTTTAAAATTCTTGGACAAAAAAAAGAGAGCACCGATTTCATCAATGCTCTCATGTGATCAGCACACCTCACATAACTGTGAGACGTAATATGTAGAGTAAGCTACAAATTCATTTTTAGTTGTCGTTCCAACGAACCCAATTTCCGGTAGCCCAGTTTGTGGAACCAAACGCTCCAATATAAGTAGCACTTGAGTTGAAGAATGCATTGCTTGGAGGCGTTGCACCGGTTACAGGGCTTGCTACAGAGTAGTCAAAACCAGCTGCGTTAGTAAAGCCAGGATCTTGCTCTAGTGTTACAGCTCCAAAATCAGTTGAATCGGCAGCATTGTTAAAGCCTTCATTGTTCCAGATAATCATATTATCAATTGAAAGATTGCTAGGGAAAAGGTTTCTGGTATCATCTTCAAGTTTGAAATTTAAGCCATCAAATTCAGTAATGATGAAGTTTTCCAAAGTACCGTTAAACTCTTCTCTTAGACGCATTCCATAGTTCTTGTCTTCAGAGTCTTTAGTAGATCCATCCTGCTTTAAGCCAACTAAGGTAACGTTATAGAGAGTTGGATTTGTTTCGCCACCAGAGCCTAATGTTTTAACACCATCAGATTCAAAACCATTGTCTGCTCCTGCAGTCTGAATACCTAACCAGAATTGGCCACTACCGTTCCATCCTTCGTCCATATCAAACGAATCATCATCATTGAAAGCAGAGATAAGGTATTTAGCATTAACAGAACCACCAAACCACTCAAATCCATCATCAGTACATTTGTATACCTGGATATATTCTAAAGTTGTTCCTGAACCAACAGAATACAAACTTAGCCCGTTTAGCTCTGAACCTTCAGCAAACGAAAATCCAACATATTCAATTCGAACATATTTTAGGATTCCGCTATCATCACTATTGTTCATTCCACCATACTGAATAGCATCAGGTAAACCCTCTACTTCTCCTTTTCCACCTTCAATATTGTTGATGCCTTCTCCGGCCATAACAATTCCACCCCAGTCGCCCGGTAGTTTATTATCACGAGCTGAAGTAAACACAATCGGATTATTGGATGTGCCTTCAGCAACTAATCTTCCACTCGCTCTTGGTGTATCGAAATTTTCTGCATCAGCAGGTAGTGTAATAATTGCTCCAACCTTGTCTACATCATTATTGTGATACGTAAAGCTTACTTCTACACCTGCGTCAATAGTTAACGTTACTCCAGGAAGTACATAGTATTGTCCTGTTAATTCCTGATCTGTAGACCATCTGGTATCTTCAGAGATTACAGTGCCCGGAAGAGAAGCATAGATTTCCGGCAACTCAGTATCGTCGTTGTTGCCGTTGTTATCATCACATGATGTGAATGAAAATGATAATGCTAAAGCAAACAGAGTTAGAAGCTTAAGATTAGATTTCATGATTTTTTGTATTGTATTATTTGTTTGTGTTAATTAAATGAATAGTTAAAACCGATTGCGAAAGTAGTTCCGATCTGATACTGTGTAGTAATTATATCTCCTTGCTTATATACTACATCGTCGCCAAGAATATTTTCTATACTTGCATTTATGGATGCACTACCAAATTTTTTAGTAAAACTTAGATCTAGTTTATTAAAAGACTGTTCGTATTCATCATCTGGTTGTTCATTATTACCTACTGCAGATATTCGTTTTCCAAACGTGTTGAATGATAACGTCAGCTCTGAATCAATTTTGGGCATCAGATAAAAAGCATTCATGTTTAATGTATAAGGTGATTGTCCAAACATTGGCCTGCTTGCATTAGCTTGTCTTCCTGCTGAGGATCCATCAGCATACTCAACACCGGAAATGATATACGAGAAGTTGCTGCTTAACCTTAAAGTTTCTGTAATGTCCTTTCGGCCTTCCAATTCTATACCGTATAACTCTGCAGATTCTACATTGTCGTACCGAACCTCATTATTCTGAGTAATTCTGTAGAATATCTCTATTGGGTTTTCGAATTTTTTATAGAATACACTTACAGCAAATAGTTCGCCTAAATCAGGATACGTTTCTAATCTAAGGTCATAATTATAGATTTTTGTTCTCTCAAGTTCTGAATTTCCGAAAACAGTTCTCCCTCCTATAAAGTCCTGAAAATTAAACTCAGAAAGCTCTCTGAATTCAGGTCGTGCTAAAGTAATTGAAAAAGCTCCTCGCAGATTTGTCTTATTAGACGGTCTGTATGTTGTATTAAAAGCAGGTAATAGATCAAGCTCACTTACCAATGCTTTGTTATTAATAGATTGAGTAGATTGTTCAGTTCTTAACCCGGTAACTACATTCCATTTGCTTGTAGGAGACCAATTCAATGAGAAATATCCTGCTGCTAACTCTTGCTCACCATTGTATGAATCTCGTGAGCTGGTTCTTTCGGTTAACAAAAGGCTTTCATTTAGAATATTTTCTGCTGTGAATATTTCTTCTGGTGAAAGGGACTTGTCGATATCAGGTGCATTTGAAGAAGGGTTTGCTTCATAGATCAACTTATATGATTCAAACTCTCTGTCTTTATACATCCCGAAACCACCTACTTTAACTCTTAATCTCTTTACAGGCTTGAAATCATAGTCCAGCTTAGCTGAGTAGTTATTATCATTCTGAAAAGAGAAGAAGTGAGAGTTGCCTCTGAACGGTAAAATCACTTCAAGATTACCGGCATCATTTCTTACATATTGTGTAGTTCTGCGATCCGGAAGATCTCGAACAGCCTTTGAATATGTTAACGAAGCATCAAGACTAGACTCCATAAAGTTCTGAAAGTAAGTCTCATAGATCAATGTTGATGAATAAATTGCTCTCCTGTCAAACTCAGCTACAGTTTGTCTGTTGTCATTATCGAAATTGTAGTATGACCCCTCAATTGTTGAAAATTGATTGGTTGAAGAATTGGAATACAGGTTTTTTAAACCAATCTTTGTGAAGTCATTTGGCTTTACAAAAACGTTAAGCATTCCATTTATGCCCGTGCTTTCTTCTCCTGAATTTCGGATGTAATCAGATCCTAAAAGAACCTCTCCGGAATTTTCATTGTAATTATTGATGTATCGGAATGTCTCATTAGTTCTGGAACTAGTAGCATATTTATAGCTAATATTTGAAACCAGACCGATCGGCATTTTGTCCTGATTGAACTGATTGCTATAGCTAAAACCTAATTTTTGACTCGGTAGAGATTGAATATTCTTTGAAGCCCAAGAATTGTTAAGATCAGTGACAATTCTTCCGGCTTCTTGCGTATTTGTTATTTCACTGTCTTCTAAATCTGTAGGTAGATTTCTGAATCCGTTATCGAAACCAAGAAAGTCAGTGCCTCCACCGTTGTAGCCTAAATAATTTTTGAAAGTTGAATTAGAATTAATTTCTGAAGTGTAAGAGAATGTAATACTCGGATCGTTCGGAAATTCTTTAGTAATGATTTGAACAGAACCCCCAGAAAATTCTCCTGATTGATCAGGTGTATACGTTTTTTGTACTACGATATTATCAACAATACCGCTTGAAAGTATATCTACAGGGGCTTCTTTTTTATTCGGGTTGGTAGACGGGATTGGTGAGCCATTTAATTGAACATTGCTGTACCTGTTTCCTAATCCACGAACATAAACATCTCTTCCCCCTACTACAGAAACTCCTGATACTCTTTTCATTGCAGAGCCTACGTTTCCATCTGTAGATTTAGATAGTTCTTCTGCTGAAATTCCATCCTGAACAGCAATAGCTTTTCTTTGAATAGACAACAAGCCTGCTTCTCCGCTTTTAATAGCTTCAGCAGTTACAACAACCTCATCCAAGTTCTCAATACTTGATTCAAGGGCTATATTTAATACTGTAGATTCACCTTCATTAACCACTATTCCGGTTATTGTTTGAGCTGTATATGAGATGTATGTTACAGTAATTGAATACGTTCCAGGTTCCAGATTACGTATTGTAAAGTTACCGTCAAGGTCGCTGGCTGTACCTTTAGTGGTTCCGGTTATTCCTACGCTTGCTCCAATTATAGTCTCGCCATTTTCGACGTCAATAATTGTTCCTGTTATTTGTCCGGTATTCTGTGCGAATGCTGTACTCGCAAACAACCAGAGCAGCAAAGTTAGATAAGAGTTTAAATTTTTCATGTGTGTGCTGATATTTATTTGATCACCTTTATTTGGTGCTCAAAAGATATCAACCACACTTTGCCCTACTGTTACGGGTAGTTTATACTTTGGTTAATACAGTATTAACGCAATGTTAAGAAGTAAGATTTAAAAATGGAAATCTCTCTTTAATTGCTTTAATCATTACTTTTTTCAGAATCGTTCTTTTCAGTTTCTTTATTTACTTCTTCTGATTTTTCGCTTCCATTATTGGAACCTGTTTTCGAATCTTCAGTTTTATCTTCAGAATCAGAATCGGATTCAATTACGTCATCTACTACTTCAGCATCCGGAGCAGTGTATTCTTCATACGTAGTTTTGGTATCAAAAGGACGCTTGCCAATTAATTTCTCCAGATCAGATTGATACAGGATCTCTTTCTCCAGTAATTCTTTAGCTAGAATTTCCAATTCTTTCTTTTTTCCTGTCAGAAGTTTTTTCGTTCTTTGATAAGCTTCATCTATGATCTTTTTAACTTCTTCATCAATAATTTGTGCAGTAGATTCTGAATAGGGTTTCTGGAAATTGTAATCGCTTTGCTTTGAATCATAGAAAGATACATTCCCGATCTTATCATTTAAACCATATACAGAAACCATACTATAAGCCATTTTCGTAATTCTCTCAAGATCACTTAACGCTCCTGTGGATATTTTTCCGAATACGATCTCTTCTGCTGCTCGTCCACCTAAGGTCATACACATTTCATCAAGCAACTGCTCTGTTTGGTGTAAAAACTGTTCTTTAGGTAAGTATTGAGCATAACCCAAAGCCGCTAAACCTCTTGGAACAATAGAAACTTTTACTAAAGGATTAGCATGTTCCAAATACCAACCAGCTACAGCGTGTCCGGCTTCGTGGTAAGCAACGATCTTTTTCTCTTCAGGTGAGATAATTTTGTTCTTTTTCTCAAGTCCACCTATTACTCTATCAATGGCGCTTTCGAAATCTTCCATATCAACTGCCTTTTTATTTTTTCTGGCAGCTATTAGTGCAGCTTCGTTACAAACATTGGCAATTTCTGCACCTGCGAAACCAGGAGTTTGAGCTGAAAGCTTTTTTGACTCCACTTCTTTACTAAGCTTTAAAGGCTTCAAGTGAACTTTGAAAATTGCTTCTCTACCGTTTTTGTCCGGTTTGTCAATACTGATCTGCCTGTCAAATCTACCCGGACGCAATAATGCGTTATCCAAAACATCAGGTCGGTTGGTAGCCGCAAGAATGATCACACCAGAATCTGTTGCAAAACCATCCATTTCTACAAGTAATGAGTTAAGAGTATTTTCCCTTTCATCATTCGATCCCGGCATTTGACCTTTACCTCTAGATCTACCAATTGCATCTATTTCATCAATAAAAATAATACAAGGTGCTTTTTCTTTTGCTTGTTTGAAAAGATCACGTACACGAGCAGCTCCTACACCCACAAACATTTCCACGAAGTCAGAACCTGAAAGTGAGAAAAACGGAACTTCTGCTTCTCCTGCTACTGCTTTTGCAAGCAATGTTTTTCCTGTACCCGGAGCACCTACAAGTAACGCTCCTTTCGGAATCTTTCCACCAAGTTTGGTGTATTTTGATGGTGTTTTAAGAAAATCGACAATTTCTTTTACCTCTTCTTTAGCTTCATCAAGTCCTGCCACATCTTTAAATGTTGTTTTTGTGTCAGTCTGTTTGTCGTAAAGAGAAGCCTTATTTTTTCCAATATTCAAAACCTGTTGGCCCGGGTTCATTCTTCTTAGAATTAGAACCCAAAAACCGATAGCTAAAGCTATCATGATCAACCAAACAAATACTCCACTGAACCAGTCTTCTTCTATAGTTACTTCATATTCAACATCATTAGCATCTAAAACCGGACGTATATCATCACCTCTCAGCATCGTGGTTCGGAATCTGAGATAAGCTTCATTTTCTCCACCCAAATTAAAGCTGTTATTATTCTCTTGAGCTGGAACACTTACTATTCCCTCATCTAGTGCCTTTGGAGTATACTTTCCTTCTATATACGATCCGTTTTTAATAAGGATTTCGTCAACATATCCATTTTCTACGTATTCAAGGAAAATGCTGTATTTGATATTATTAGTAACCTGAGCTCCTGAATAAATGAACTGAGCTACAAGAAGTACTAAAAATATTACCAGAAATCCCCACGTGGGAAATTTTGGAGTTTTCGACTTGTCCTTTGAATCAGAATCTTTCTGAGGTGCTTTAATTTTCTTTTTTGGAGCGGATTTTTTATCTGCCATTTAAATGATATAAACTGGTATTAGTGAATCTCAAATATACACATTTAATATGTTTTTGAGTGGTCTGCTTATTTAAACTAAGTTAAGTCAAAAAACGTGCCATCTAGTTCTTTATGACAAATCATCAAAAGAAATAACATCTCCTTCTGCTGTTTGCATTTTCATGCCGTCTTCTTTCGGAACCATTCGGCCGACTACGGAGAAATCATTGAATTGTTCTACAAATTTTTCTACATCTTTTTCAGGTAATGTAAATACTATTTCCAGGTCTTCGCCTCCAAAGAGCGCGTAGCGATCTACATCCTCTTCCATTTCATCTGCAACGTGTCGTGTTTCTACTGCTACCGGTATTGCCGCTTGATAGAGATATGCCCCTAGGTCGGAAGCAGAAGCGATCTGGCTTACTTCATGAACCAACCCTTGTGTTACATCTATCATTGAGCTTGGAGTAATGTTATGTTCTTTCAATGCATCAATTAGATTCTTTCTTGCAGCAGGTACAAGTTGGCGTTTTACAACAAATTCATATTCTGAGAGATCAGGCTGAGCCCCTTCGTTACCGTGCTCTTCCCAGTATTTTTTTTCACGCATTAAGATCCTAAGTCCTGCTATTGCTGCGCCTAGATCACCTGTAACACAAATGGCATCACCTTGTTTCGCACCTGAACGGTATACTACATTCTTACCTTCAACTTCTCCGAATGCAGTAACAGTTATTACCATATTGGAATGATTGGCTGTAATATCACCACCTACCACCTCAACTTCATATTCGAAGCCGGCAGAGTAAATTCCTTTGTAAAGATCGTCTATCATTTGAGTTGATTGACGATTTGGCACAGCAATATTTATTAAAACAGAAGTCGGAGTTCCGTTCATTGCATAAATGTCACTAATGGCGGTACTAATAATCTTATAACCCAGGTGATGAAGGGGCGTATATGTTATGTCAAAGTGTACTCCCTCAACAAATGTATCGGATGTTATTAAAGAATATGTTTTACCATCTGTCTTTAACACAGCAGCATCATCGCCTATCCCTTTTATAGTAGATTGATTGGTATGGGAATCATAACCTGTTATCTGTTTAATCAACCCTTCCCGACCAACACTCTGAATGCTTTTAAATTCCTGATCCATATGTTCTCTTCTCCAATAAATAAAAAAAGGCAACCATGAAATTCATGGATGCCTCAAAATTGTGTAAACCAGAATTAATTTCTGGTAGCTTCACTTTTGGTAGAATAATTAATTCTAAAAGTTTGAGCTTTCTTTAATTCTTCTTGTACATCCGTTAAAAGACCAAATTCAGAACTTTCATCCACACGAAGTGAAACAATCATTCTTTGTTCTTGTAGCAACTTGTCATACATAAGCTGTCTTATTGCTCCAATGTCATCTACGATCGAATCATCAATCTGAACCTTGTCATTCCCCAATCTGTTATTTGGTAAACGCTCAGGTCCCATATAAATGTATGATACCAATCGTTTTTCTTCGATCTTTTCAATGTTAGTAGCTTTCGTTAAATCAATTTTAACTTTCAAAGTTACTTCTCTTAATACAGTGGTAACCATAAAGAAGAAAAGAAGCATAAATACCACATCCGGCATAGCAGAAGTTGGTACTTCTTGCTTAGTTCCAGCTTGTTTTTTCTTAAAGTGTGCCATTATATTTACTCCGGATCTGGTTCAGCGATTGAAATTTTCTTAGGATAGATGTCATCAACTATATCTTTTTGCTCTTTATTAAGTTGAGAATAGTCTCTGCTAAAGTTTTCGTTAGCTGCTTCATTTCTCAAAAAGGCATAAGCACCTATTACCTCATCTAACATATCTATGTAAATCCGATATGGAGTTTGGCGCACTGTTTTCAAAGAAACAATGGCTGCTTGTGGACTAATGGACAACTCTTCATTGCCTTCCGGGTTTTTGATAAACTCAATCAGTTTATTTTGAACCTCATCAATTGGAGTAGGCTCCTCATCCATCATAATTAAGCCGGTTTCATTCACCAAGATCTTCATCAGATTTCTTTCCCTTACAGGTGGTGGTTCTTCAGTAGGATCTAAAGGTGGAGGTAAAACCATACCAATACCGGTATCTACGTTAATGGTTGTAGTTACCAGGAAAAAGATGAGTAAGAGAAATGCGATATCCGCCATAGACGAACCATTTATTTCAGCACTTTCTCTTTCACGTTTCTTTAATAGCATAATTGCTTAATTAAAACTTAAATGTTCCACGAAGTCCGGTAAGGAATATGGTTAATACCATCCCTCCCATCATTACGCCGGCAGTCATAACTGCAGCTTTAACTTCGTCTTGACCTAGTGAAAAATATGTAATTGCAAAAACAACTACAGGTACCAGCATCAAAGCGATTCTCTTAAAATCCTGTTTTCCTTGTGTAAGGCTTCTGATTCCGGAAATGATCATTGCTAAAACTCCACCAACAATCATTAATCCGGCAAGACCCACACTTAAACTTACGATATTCATAATAATCTCCTGTTTAACTTTTTATGATTAGGATTATTATTCTGAATCAGCGCTGTCATCAACAGAAGGAGTGATCAACGGCTTTCCTTCGTTAAGTAAAATGATAGAATCGATTAGAGTAATTGAACTTTCTTCCATTTCAGCGATTAAGCGGTCAATTTTAGATACACAGTAGTTATACCCGATCTGAAGGATAATACCTGCAATCAAACCACCAGCTGTTGTAAGAAGGGCAACTTTAATACCACCTGCTACAATACTTGGAGAGATATCTGCTGCTGCTTCAATATCATCGAATGCCTGGATCATACCAATTACCGTTCCAAGGAATCCAAATAGTGGAGCAATAGCGATAAATAGAGACAACCAAACCAATCCTCTTTCAAGGAAACTCATCTCAATTGAACCGTAAGCTGCAATAGCTTTTTCAGCGGCATCAATACCTTCGTTTGAACGCATTAAACCAGCTTGAAATACAGAAGCAACCGGTCCACGAGTTTGGGCACAAAGTTCTTCAGCAGCTTCAATGCCACCCTCTTGCAATGCTTCCTGAACATTTACAATGAATTTCCGTGTGTTAATATCTGCAAGGTTGAGGGTAATAATTCTTTCGAGGAAAATAGCCAATCCAAGAATAAGAGTAACCAGTACCGGCCACATCCATCCGCCATCATTACCTTGGTTGAATTTTTCAACGATGACGTTAAAGAAGCCTGCATCGGCTTGTAGAAAAAATAGAGCAATCGACGATGTCATGTCCACTCCGCTTATGTTTAATGTTAATGTCTATGTTTAATGAGGCAAAAGAATAGTTCATTTTATACTAAATGTCAAAGTATTGACCTATAGAAAAATCAACTTTCAGCAAACTTTAAACACTTTTTTTGGTTGCTTTTAATTTTAGTTCTGATTAAGAGATTTTTACTAAAATGTAGCTTTTAAAGTTAATTTGGCAGTATGTATAGCTGTCCGATCTTTTACAGTTCTTCCATCATACATAAAATTCAATCTAATGAGATTACTGACCCTATAACTGCTACTGAGTGACCATATTGCATGAGTGCCGGAACCGGAGCCTTCTGTAAGCTCAAAATTTCCAACGGCATTAGTACTCCCATTTATACTAACATTTCTAATTTCAAACGATGAATTTGCCTGCACTTTCCTCCAAAGAAAGAATCTGTTTGTATTGCGAATTTTTACAATCTGCACTTCCACTTTATTACTTTCAATAATTATATCTTCTTTTTCACTGTACGAGATTATAATCCCTGTGCGCCACGACCGGTTTACAGTTGCTCCAAAACTTTGCTCATACGTTTTTGAAATAATATTAAAATTCCTGTTTGATATTGAATTACTTGTAGTTCTGTTCGTAGCGGATACAATTTTTGATTCCCCTTCAATTGTACTTGTGATTTCATAACCCATATCTACTGCAAATGCATCCTGGTAGATGGTTTGTAATTCACTACTCCTTCTTACAAGGCTTCTAAGTTGATTGTACCTTATACTCAGATCATATTTATTAAACTCCGGAAATAGATCGAGTTCCTTTTCAAGTGCAAATCTACCTTGAATTGTAGTTGCCGAGTCTCTGAAAGTGCTGATATTCAAAAAATAAATATCTCTTATCTCACTAGTTGTTGAGTTCTCTGCAATATCAAATCTGGATCGTAAAGTAATTTGATTTAAGAACCGATTTAAATTTCCTTCTGCTCTTAAATATCCGAAAGGCTTTATCTCATTCCTTAATCGTACTCTCAGATCAATTACCGGAAATAATTCATCCGATGGGAGTAATTGCCTTATATAGGTTCCTTCATTTGGTGTAAGCTCTAAAAAGAACTCATCCAATTGCTCTACTCCATCATCATTCAGATCATCCCATACATACTGACCGATCTCAGGTCCAACTTCTATGAACGTTTCCTGAAGTAATGCCTGCTGCTGAGTATTTACTTCATATAAAAGATTTCCATCCCAATTTTCCGAGATTGAAGAGTAACTTGTATTTGATCTTATTAATAGCGAATTCTTATTTGTATTCCCCTGCTCTCTGAAATCTGAAGTATATTCTTTATTTCTTATGGCGATTTTATTTTGCGTTGTGAAAAAATTACTCGGAAATAAATCTATTTGAAGTGATTGTTGTACTGATGCAGCTTCATCACTCAACCTGTTCTCAAAAACCCGAAATGAGTTTCTATAAGCCACAGAATAATCTAAGAGCCACTTGTTTGCTTCGTATCTAACTCCGGGAGCAACTTCATAAAACCTCAATGATTGATTAGTTAACGAGTCACTTTGCTGATCACGCTGAACTCTGGTTTCATGCTCAAAACTCATATACGGAATAAAACTATGCTCCGACCTTTTTCGAGTGAATTGATTAGAAATCCTCGCTTGCTGCCTGAACCATGTTCCGTCGTTCATTTGCAGATCATCTTCGCTTTGGATCCAGTCTTGCCGATACTTTAATCTAAAACCGTTCTCATTTTCGGTTTCAAAAGCCGATGCCTGTCTTTGCGCTGAAAAACCAAATCTTTCTATTAAACCATATTCACCATTTATGGATGAATTTGAGTTAAAATCATATCTGGCCGCCATCTCATTTATGGTCTCCTGTGACTTTTCAAAACTGCTCAAATTCCATTTTCGATCAAATTCTACATCTCTTGTTCGTTCAAAAAACTCAAAGTTAGAGCCTGAAAACCTTCTCTCTGCTTTCAAGCTGAACACACCCGTTCCTGTTTTAAGAGAATCAATTTGAACTCCACCCAAATAAGAATGATCTACATTATCTTGGTCATCTAATGCAGAAAATCTGTTTTGATCGTAATCACTTACAGCCCATTCCCCAAATAACCTGATATTATCGCTTAGTGAAAAAGTAGTATTAATTGCAGCCATCTGTTGTTCGATTGGTGCAGGAAGATTTCTGAATGGCTCATAATCTCCACGATTTGGTCCCACCCATTCAAATAATAAACCGTTTACAGAAGTGCCCGCTCTTCTATAACTACCCTGAAACTCACCTACATTTGAAAATCTAACCCTAAAAACTGCATTCTCAGAACCTGGAATATTTTTGAATATCGTATAAGTTTGCCCATTAACAACAGTATCAACCTGAGCGTACAATACATTCACATTTTCTTCCTCAGGATCTATACGTTCAGCACCTGAAACTCTCGCAGCGTTTCTATCGTCTCCGGCTTGCCTCAAAATATCAATATCACTTTCTGTAAGCGTTTGCTGAGATAGAAGATTATTTCCATCAGCCTGTCGAATTACCGTAGCCCCAATCGTGAATCTGTCATTTACTAAACTTCCTTCACCCTGTGCTGCCACTAATGTCCGATTAAAATTCTGATCGATATATTCATATTCAACTACAATCCTTGTTTCATCTTTGATGAGAAGATTATTTGTGAAGTAGATCTCCCCTAAGCCATAATCGATGATATAGTCGCCATCTTCTCCTCTTTGAACTAGCTGACCGTTGATGTATACTCGTTCAGTTCCAGCCAGTATGATCACGAATTCTTCATTCTCGTTCCCAGTTAATCGGTAAGGTCCCTGCACTCCTTCCAAGCCCTGAAAATTCACGCTTTTGAACACACCACGAACAACCGATGCAGCCGCAGACAAGTTTGTATAATTTGAAGTGTTATATCCTGCAGCTCCTTGAAGTCTTCTGTTTAACTTTGCAAAAGTACTTTTCTCCATGCTTATATCAACGTCTCCCATTTCAATAGTTGTGTTAGGAGCCTGAACCTGAATAAAAACTTTATCAAATTCTTTGAGATTCTGCGTTGTTCCATCCGGTTGAATTGGAATACTTTTATCTGTGAGAACTGCGCTGATAGTCACATCATCTGTAAGTTTTCCGGAAAGCTCGAAATCCAGACCGCTTTCAAGAGCAAAATCCTGATTTGTTCCTACTATTATTCCACGACTCAGACTTCCTCTTTGCTGAAGTTCGGATCCATTGCTTCTTTTTGTTTGATCAGAGGAACTAAATACCGAAAATTGATTTGATGATTCATCATCAAAAATGGAAGAATCCAGAGGCTGAACCGCTTTATCATTATAAAACCTTCTCAGGCTGTATGGATAGTATTTAAAACTAACAGAGACCTCAGAAATCCCCTGAAAAGAAAATGAATCTGTTTCTCTGAAAGTAAGGTTTCCGCGAATGGGATCGTACAACCAGTTTTGAGTTGGAATAGCTATCAAATCAGATGAGACTATAATGGACTCTTCCAAAACCCATTCTCCGATGTAATAGAGTGAATCAATATTTATACGATCAATAGTAATTTCACTTTCCAGAGTTGCTTGGGCTTTAGATACTCCCGGGCACAACAACATCATACCTGCTACCGCACATATGATGTAGATTCTTTTTTTTGAATGTAAAGCCGTCAGCGTGCCGAAATTTAGTGACTATTACCGTACCTGAATTCAAAAACCGGACAAATCAAAAAATTGGATCATTCCAATGTGAATGTCTGGAATCTAAATAGAACTTAGATTGTACGAACTTATTCTTAAAGTACAATTTAGATTCCTGCCTTCGCAGGAATGACTTTTAATTAATTCTGCTATATCGAAATCAAGTCATCTAAGGCTAAAGTTTTCCCTACTCAGGGTCAACTTCTATCTTGATTTGAATTCATTCAGTCCTTCTCTAAGAAATGACGTAAACTTTTCTTCTTTAGTATATCCCAGCACCTGATCGATCACTATTTTGGAAACAGGGTCGTAGATCACGTAAGTTGGCAAAGCGATATTCCCGGTAAGCTCGAATTGTATCAATTGATTGTCTTTGGCGTCTTTACCACCATCTGTATACAATTTTACCAACTCCATTTCAGCAAAAGCTTGCTGTACTTCTTCCAGAGGAAATATATTACTTTCCATAGCACGACAATTTGTACAAGTGTATCCGGTAAAATCTATAAAAACCGGTTTTCCTGATTCGATCGCTGATGCTACCGAAGCTTCAAAATCTTTGCTCCAGCCTTCATCGGCAGAAGTTGAACTTACACCTCCACTCCCTCCGATTGAAGCTACAAGGCTTACATCTGTTGGTTGTTTTGGGGGAAGAAAAGCATCCCAAAAACCTAATGATGAACCTAAAAGTCCCGGAATCAAGTAAAAACTGAACATTAAGAACGGCATTGCAAGTAGCATTCTTCCCGTTGAAATTTGTTCCGATTTTGATTCATGTTTGAGTGTTATAAATCCGAGCACATAAAATCCTGCCATTAAAAAGATCACGATCCAAAATGCTATGGTTAAAGGACGCGAAACGATTCCCCATTGCCATACAAGGTCAGCATTTGATAAGAACTTGAATGCGGCAGCCAGTTCAATGAATCCTAATAGTACTTTTACGATGTTCATCCAGGAACCACTTTTCGGAAGTGCTTCTAACCATTTAGGGAACATGGCAAACAACACGAAAGGACTGGCAAAAGCCGCTGAAAATCCGATCATACCTAAGATCGGATAAAACCATTCGCCACCAACTGTCGCCGTAAATACAGCCCCAACAAACGGAGCCGTACAAGAGAACGAAACCGCACTGATGGTCATCGCCATGAACAAAATGCCCACAATACCTGAACTCTCATTGCTTTTTCTGTTTAGAAAATTTGTAAGCTGATGAGGCAACTGCAGCTCATACATTCCCAATAAGCTAAGTGCAAATCCGACCAATACCAGCGCAATGAATAAATTCACAATAGGATTAGAAGCAAAATTCTGTGCTCCGGAAGCTCCCAATAATGCTGCTAAAGCCGCACCGATCACCGTAAATGTTATTACAATAGCTACCCCGAAGATCAGGGCGGAACTAATCCCTCTTTTAGCATCTTCCTGTTTAGAAAAATAAGAAACCGTGAGCGGGATCATGGGGAATACACATGGAGTAAGTAATGCGGCAAATCCGGCTACAATGGCGATCCATAAAAAAGAAAAAATTCCATCATCGGAGAAACTTCCTTTTCTGGTTGATGAGCTTCCACCTTCTGAAACGGTAGCTCCGCCAACCGCATCCTCATAAATTTCATCCGCCACACCTTCAACAAATACACCCGCTATGATGGATTTTCTTTTTGGCGGTAAACAAACCCGATCATCACACACTTGATAATAAACTTCAATATCCAAATTCTGTTTTCCCTGCAACTCAGATTTTACAGCAACGGGAATAGTAAAGCTTGCATAAGATGTGTGCCAGCCTAATTCTGCTTCAAAATTGGGGTCAAATTCAATATCTGCTTTACTTTCTGAAGTCTTTCCGGCTAATACAAAATTTGGGGATTTTGCAGAAAATTGGGTTGGATAAGGTCCTGCATCAGGATCGTTCAATACCGAATATAAGTGCCACTTTCCCTCTATTGAAGCTTCTACGATTATTTCGAAGACTTCACCCGCTTTTACAGTATCAGGAATATCAGAGACCTCGTACTTAACCGGGTCAGGAATCTGGGCATATAAAAAAAATGGGGATAACATCGCGAAGATGATCCCCATTAATATCGATTTTGATAAGTTCATTCGGGTATTTATTGTTTCGCTAATTTGATAGTGAATGTAGGCTTTTTAAAAGTCTCTAGTTATCAAAAAAGTTTAACGTCTTCATAGACATTTCAATAACCCTAAAGCTATTAGTCAGCTTTTACAACCCAAAATTTAATTTGTGGGTTTAAGTCGCCAACTAAACTTACTGTAGCAGTATACTCACCAAGAGTTTTAACATCTTCGTCGATAGAAATATTTCTTCTGTCAACAAGAATTTCTCTTTCAGCAAGAGCATCTGCGATCTGTACATTAGTAACAGTACCGTGAATCTTTTCATCTTCACCGGTTGTAACTGAAATAGTAACTGAAGTAGCTTCTAGCAATTTTGCCAGATCTTTAGCTTCCTGAACAGTTAATTCAGCGCGCGCAGCTGCTTGTCTCATTCTAAGTTCCATCTCAGCGATAGTACCTTTTGTAGCCAATACTGCTTTTGCCTGAGGAATAAGGTAATTACGACCGTATCCGTCTTTTACATCAACAAGCTCACCAGCTTGTCCTAATTTTTCTACGTCTTCTCTAAGGATAACTTTCATAGTTCTGTAATTTCTTATCTAAGGTTTTCTGCTACGTATGGCATCAAGCTTAAGAAACGAGCTCTTTTGATAGCTCTGTTAAGCTGACGTTGATGCTTGGCACTTGTTCCGGTAACGCGACGAGGAAGAATTTTTCCCTGATCGTTTGTGAAACGTTGCAACGTATCAACATCTTTGTAGTCGATGTATTCTAAACCCGCTTGAGTAAATTTGCATTGCTTTACTTTGCGGATACTTTTCTTCGGATGTGAAGGATTGTTAATCATAATAAAATATCTTTAGTTGATGAGGGTTTAGTCTTCTTTCTTAGCTTCTTCCTCTTCTGCTTCTACAGCAAAAACATCAGGAACAGCATTTTTCTTTTGAAGCTCACGATGGCGAAGCATCTTAGCATCATATTTAAGCGTTAGAAAACGAAGAACATCGTCATCAATTCTAAGTGCACGTTCTACTTTTTCTATTGCTTCAACAGGAGCGTTGAAGTACATGTTTACGTAGTAACCGTTGCTTTTCTTGTCGATGTCGTAGGCAAAAGGTCTTAAACCCCACTCATCAACTTCATCAACTTCGCCGCCGTGCTTTTCAATCAATTTGTTCACTTTATCAACAACAGCGGCAAACTTATCCTCGTCTAAAACGGGATTGATGATATAAGTGAATTCGTAATAATTCTTACTCATGTATGTATGTTTTGTCTTTGGATGTCTTCGTAAGTGAAGACAGTCATTCTGACGCTTTGTCCGAACAACAGAGAGCCTTAAATATACAGCATTATTGATTTGATTACAATGGCTGCTTTAGGGAAAGTTTTGTGCCGGTTTACTGACCCACCCTTGTTCCCTCCCTATGATCAGGGAGGGAGACTCATGAACCAAATCCGAACCAGCGTTCGGACGACTTGAAGACATCCGACTGAATTATATTACCCAAAAGAATTAAAAAAATACGTCATCCCGAATTCATTTCGGGATCTTTGTGGTGATTATAAAAGGAAATATTGCAAACGAATGAATCAAAGCTAATACATAAGATTCTGAAACAAGTTCAAGCAGATCCTTCAGGTTCTGCGGATTGGGTTACAAATAGCTGAAATCTAGAACAGGCGAAGAAGGGGCTTCCAATGGTCATTCCGCAGCAGAGCTACGGAACTAGGATTAATCAGTTAAATCAGCGATCAAAAACCAGTAATCAATTCCATCAACCCACCGAAAGGCAAGATAGGCTCAATGCCGTAATACACGGTAAGCAGTGCAAGAATTACCAATGCGCCTTTGTAAAGGAAAGACGGATCGATCATTTCTGTTTCTTTGTGAGCTTCGCGGAAGTATAAGTACACCATCACTCGTAAGTAATAATACACACTAGCAGCACTGGCTAGTACACCCACAATAGCGAGTGGAACCATATTTGCATTTATAGCTGCAGCAAATACATAGTACTTACCAACAAATCCTACAAATGGAGGAATTCCTGCAAGTGAGAATAAGAAAAGCGACATCATCACTCCCATCATTGGCTTTTTGAAACCAAGTCCTGCAAGGTTGTTGACATCAGAAAAATCAAGACCTTTGTTTCTTTCATAATAAGCTACCACACCAAATGCTCCAACATTCATGATGGTGTAAGCAAACAGATAGAATGCAACTGCACTGTAACCTTCCGGTGTTGCCGCTGATAATCCAACGAGTGCATAACCTGCGTGTGCGATACTTGAGTACGCCAACATCCTTTTGATGTTGTCTTGAACCAAGGCAATGATGTTACCAAAGATCATAGTAATGATCGCTACAACAGAAAGCACTGCTTGCCAATCCAATCCTTCAACAGAAGGAAGCGCTCTGGAAAGAACCAGGATCATCGCCATAAAAGTAGCTGCTTTGGAAGCCGTAGCCATGTAAGCAGTAAGAGTTGTAGGAGTAGCCTGGTACACATCCGGCGTCCACATATGAAAAGGAACTGCTGACACTTTGAATAAAAATCCGATCAATAAAAGTGCTGCTCCTGCCAAGAATAGTAAATCACTGCTTGCTGCTGCGCCGATTCCCGGAATACTTGTCGTTCCTGTTGCGCCATAAAGAAGAGCTGCTCCGTACAACAAAAATCCTGTAGAGAATGCACCAAGCAAGAAATACTTAAGAGCTCCTTCCGCTCCTTGTTTTTCATTCTTGATCAAGCCTGCCATTACATATAAACAGATGGACATAGTTTCCAATCCTAAGAAAAGAGAAATAAGATCATTTGCTCCGGCAAGACAGATCATTCCTGAAGTTGCGAAAAGGATCATTCCGTACACTTCATTGTAGTTATGATCAATGCTTTCCAGATAATCATTGGATAAGAAAACGCAAAAAAGGGTTCCAAGAAGTATGATTACATTACCAAAAGCTGCAATCCCTCCGTGAACCAGCATTCCTGAAAAAGCTTCCTGTAGCGGAGTTCCCAATGACTGGATTCCAAAAAACAGAGCTACGATCAGTGAAAATGAAGTTACCCAGTACGCCGACTTATGTCCGCTTTTGAGTGCCTCGATCGTAATTACTGCCAAACCGGCCACTGCTGTAATTATACCCGGTAAAAATGCTTGTAAATCGCCTAAATAATCCATTCTCGTAGTTTAAATAATACCTTCTATAGCGGTTGCCAAATCAACATCATTTTGAGTAACCTTGTCGCCTGCATCGTGAGTTTGCAAACCAATAGTTACTGTATTGTACACATTAAAGATTCTCGGGTGATGCGTCTTAAGTTCTGCTTCAACACCTACTCTTACAATAAAAGCCAGAGCCTCTTTAAAATTACCAAATTCAAATTTCTTCCAGAGTTTATCATCATCAAACCCCCAGTCTTCCAAGGATTCTAATGCTGAATTAATTTCTTGTTCTGAAAGTGGTTTCATACTTACTTAGTTGAGACCATTAAAGATTCTGATTCCGTTTCTTCATCTACTCCGTAAAAAGAATTCGCCCATTCCGGAAGATCTTCAGTCTTTGAAGTTTCCAGTACTGCAAGACTCTTTTCTTTGGATGTAATAATCAATTCAGTAACCTGATTCTCTGAATACTTTGTAAAATTAACCGGATGAATACCGATCCAGAACATAAAGATCACGAGCGGTACTAATAATCCGATTTCACGTGCATTCAGATCTACCAATTTCTTATTCTCTTCGTTTTCAAGTGGACCAAACATTACTCGTTGAAACATCCACAGCATATAAACTGCAGCTAATATCACTCCCGAAGCAGCTAATATTGCAAATACTTTGTTGTCGTATAGTTCAGAGAAGAAAGAACCGTTCAGGATCAGAAATTCACCAACAAATCCGTTTAGTCCCGGAAGTCCGATGGAAGCCAAAGTTGCGATCATAAACATCACTGTGAAGATCGGCATCTTTTTAGCAATCCCGCCAAAGTCTTTGATCATTCTTGTATGACGACGATCATAGATCATTCCAACAATAAGGAATAACGCTCCGGTTGAAAGCCCGTGGTTTACCATCTGGATAATTGCACCCTGAACAGCAACTGTATTCAATGCGAAAATACCGAGTACTACAAATCCTAAGTGACTTACTGAGGAGTAAGCAACCAATTTCTTAACATCTTTCTGTACCATCGCGACCAATGCGCCGTAGATAATTCCGATCACAGCAAGCGTTGCCATATAAGGAGCAAATTCCATGAAAGCATTCGGGAAAAGCGGTAAACATACTCTGATCAATCCATAGGTTCCCATCTTCAACATAATAGCTGCAAGAACAACAGAACCCGCCGTTGGAGCTTCGGTATGCGCGTAAGGCAACCATGTATGAAATGGGAAAAGGGGCACTTTGATACAGAATGCAAGTGCAAAAGCCAGGAATAAATAGGTTTGTTCTACCAATCCGATTTGGTAGATATCACTTGATAAGAATCTCCAATCCAAAGTGAAGTTAACACCGCTCATTACAGAACCGGCGTCGTAACCAACGTAGATCAGACCTACTAACATGATCAGCGAACCAACCAATGTGTAAATAAAGAACTTTAACGTAGCACGGATTCTGTCGCTTCCACCCCAGATTCCGATCAGGAAGTACATAGGAATCAACGAAAGCTCAAAGAATACGTAAAACACCAACAGATCAAGAGAAGCAAATACTCCTAAAGAAGCAGTTTGAAGTAATAATAGCATTGCCAGATAACCGCTCAAATGCTTTGCTACAGAATTCCATGAAGAGATAATTACGATCGGCCCCATGAACGTTGTAAGCATAAAGAGTAATAAACTCAGACCGTCGAGACCAACCAGATATTTGATATCCAAAGTTGAGCTTATTCTTCCACCTTCGGTGAGATACTGAGCAGCTCCTGAATTCACGACATCAAAATTGAACATCAATGGAAGTGAAATTAAGAACGTAGCACTGGTTACAAGAAGCGCACTCCACTTTTTCATGTTCTCATTCTTTGAAAGCAGAATAAGGGGAATTCCTAAAAGTGGAAGATAAATGGTGATATTTAGTAGTGTTTCCATCAAGTGTTTGAAGAAATTACGAAATCATTAAATACAGGATGACAATCACCCCGATTACAAAAGCAAGAGCATAGCTTGAAACCACACCGGTTTGCAAGTATCTGAATAAGCTACCGAACAATCGAACCGTTCCGGCAATAGCGTTTACAATGCCGTCCACAACTTTCATGTCGAATACGGCAAGTACTTTGTCAGAGAATTTCACTGTAGGATTAGCAACCAATCCTTCATAAACGTCATCAAGATTATACTTGTCTTTCCAAACGCTGTACAATCCTCCGAATCTGGAAGCGATCTTAGCATCAGATTCTTCTTGCTGATCGTTGTTATACATTCTGAATGCCAACCAAACTCCGGAAATTGCAATTAGAATAGAAACAGCCATCAATCCCCATTCCAGCGCATGACTCATAACAATGCTGTAATCTGCATTTACTTTATACAGCCAGTCATGTAATAAATTGATATGAGCAGGTTCGTGAGTAAAAGTCTCAACTATAAAATTAGGTACTCCTAAAAATCCACCGAAGATCGCAAGAATTGCCAAGATCCAAAGCGGAGTAGTCATATTCCAAGGATTCTCGTGTAAAAATTTCTCAGATCCAACAGCTTCTTTGATCTTAGTAGGAAGCTTGAATGATCCGTGGAAAGTGGTCAGCGTTAATCTGAACATATAGAATGCAGTCAGGAATGCAGTAATGATTCCAACGCCCCAAAGCATCATATACACCCAGCTTCCTCCATCTACGAAACCGGCGTTCATCGTCATTGCAAGCACTTCATCTTTTGAAAAGAACCCTGCCAAAGGCGGAATACCTGCAATTGCTACCGTAGCAATTAAAAAAGTCTTGTAAGTAGATGGCATGTATTTTTTAAGTCCGCCCATAAAGCGCATATCCTGAGGATCGAAATGGACATCTTTGCCTTCTTTGTGCAATCCGTGCTCCACATGCTCCATAGCATGAATCACAGAACCAGAACCAAGGAATAAACATGCTTTAAAAAATGCGTGCGTAACAACATGGAACATTGCCGCTGTAAATCCTCCTGCTCCAAGCGCCAGAAACATATACCCTAACTGTGAAACGGTTGAGTAAGCCAGCACACCTTTGATATCGTTTTGAGTGATGGCAATAGTAGCAGCTACAATTGCTGTTAGCGCACCTATTACAGAGATAATGATCATCACTTCAGGGATCATCACGTACATTGGTGACATTCTTGAGATCAGATAAATTCCGGAAGTTACCATCGTTGCTGCGTGGATAAGCGCAGAAACCGGAGTTGGACCGGCCATTGCATCCGGCAACCAAACAAATAATGGGATCTGAGCACTTTTACCGGTAGCTCCCACAAACATCAGCAATCCGATAGCAACCATATATCCTTCAGTGAAGCTGTCAAGATTACCAAGAATTACATCAAAATTTAAACTTCCAACAGTTTGGAAGATCATAAACATAGCGATCAAAAATGCAAAATCGCCAATACGGTTATAAATAAAAGCTTTTTTGGCTGCGTCTGATTTCGCCATGTCGGTGTACCAGAAACCGATCAACAGGTACGAACAAACACCTACGCCTTCCCATCCTAAGAATAAAAGAAGAAGGTTATTACCCAGCACTAAGTTCAGCATAGCGAAGATGAACAAATTCAGGTATGCGAAGAACTTCCAATACCCTTCGTCATGCGACATATAGCCCATGGAATAGATGTGGATCAGGAAACCGACTCCTGTCACAACCATGGTCATCATTACAGACAATTGATCAACACGATAGGCAACATCAACACTGAAAGTGCCAACATCCATCCATGTAAATAATTTATAGACGAGGGCTTCAGAGCCCGCATTCATGTTTATGAAGAAATAAACAGCGATTACAAAAGGTATAAATACTGCCGTGCTGGCAATACTACCGATTAGTTGTCTTTTATTTCTGTAGCTCTCTACAAACAAACCTGTCAATCCATTGATCAGGAAGCCCAAAAGGGGAAGAGCAATAATTAGAGAAAACAGCGCCGTAGCGGATTCCATTTAACTTGTTTTAGAATTAAACCCAAAAACCTAAACCTGACGGCTTAAATTGGTTGGCAAAGATACAAAAAAGTACAGGAAGGTAAAGACAATTTTCGGGTAAAAAATTCATTTACCGATTTCTGCCTTTTCAATATTTTTACAGGAATTTTTAAATAATGGAATGGTTATACTTTTGAAGTGTTTATTCATCTATTATTTTGACACAAAGAAATTTTCAATAAAAATATCTTCAAGTGAACTTAAAAAATATGCTTTCGGGAGTTCGATTTATAGCCGCTCCTCTCTTTGTACTACTATTTTCAACCGTTTCTATTGCTGCTGAAGGCTCTGGCCATGGAATTGACGGGAGTAATTTAAGCTTGTATTGGGTAATACCTTTTGCAGGAATTCTGCTCTCAATTGCACTCTTTCCTTTGTTCGCCGAAGACTTCTGGCACCATCATTTTGGAAAAATTTCCGCAGTTTGGGCTTTTTCTTTGTTAATTCCGATGGTAATTACTTTTGGTTTTAACGCTGCATTATATGAAGTACTTCATGCTTATTTACTGGAATATTTTCCTTTTATAATACTACTTCTTGCGCTCTTTACCGTTTCAGGCGGAGTTAGAATTAAAGGTTATCTACAAGGTACTCCGGAAGTAAATACCGGATTACTTCTTTTAGGAACTATACTTGCAAGCTGGATGGGAACTACCGGTGCCGCCATGTTGCTTATCCGTCCTATGTTGCGCGCCAATGCTTGGAGAGAAAAGAAAGTTCACATGGTTGTTTTCTTTATCTTTCTAGTTGCCAACGTTGGGGGTTCATTAACTCCACTAGGTGATCCTCCTCTCTTTTTAGGATTCTTGCAGGGAGTAGACTTCTTTTGGACTACTACTAATCTATTCTGGGAAATGGCATTTGTAGCTGCCATACTACTTGTACTTTATTATTTCTGGGATAAAGCACTTTATAAAAAAGAAACAAATAAACAGCCTCAAGATCCGGGTGATCAACCATTAGGTATAGAAGGCGGATTTAATTTATTTCTACTCTTAGGAGTTGTTGTAGCAGTTTTGTTCTCCGGATTGGTTCATTTAGGTGAATTTGAAGTTTATCACGTTCATGTTACTTACGAAAACCTGATTCGTGATCTTGCACTTCTTTTTCTTGCATGGGCAAGCTGGCATTTCACTTCAAAAGAAAGTCGTGCTGCAAATGGGTTTAACTGGTTCCCGATTCAGGAAGTCGGAAAGTTATTCGCCGGTATTTTTATTACCATCATTGCCCCAATTGCAATGCTGAAAGCAGCTAACAACGGACAAGGTGCACTCCAATTTGTGAACGATGCCGTATTTGATGGCAACGGAGACCCAATCAACGAGATGTTCTTCTGGATAACCGGTTTACTTTCAGCGTTTTTAGATAATGCACCTACTTATTTGGTGTTCTTTAATGCAGCCGGTGGCAGTGCCGATGTTCTGATGAATCAAATGACGCAAACACTTGTAGCCATCTCCAGTGGTGCCGTTTTCTTTGGCGCACTTACATACATTGGTAATGCTCCTAACTTCATGGTTAAATCTATAGCTGAGCAAAGCGGAGTTAAAATGCCAACTTTTGGAGCATATATGCTGTGGTCGTTTGGTATATTAGTGCCGATCTATTTACTCGTCACCTTTTTATTCATTTAAGTGAGCAAACAGCTTAATTATTTATTTAAAGGAGCAGTTTTACTGCTCCTTTTTTGTTCTACAGAACTTTCTGCTCAGAATTCCCCTAATGTAGTTGTAACAGATTCTATTGAAACCGCATTTCTCCCTGCTTTATCATTTAGCAGTGATTTTGGATTTTTAGTGGGGGGGTTGGTTCACAGATTTCACTATAAAAAAGAAATTGAACCTTTCCACTCTTTCACTCAGGTTGCAGCCATTATTTCTACAAAAGGACTGCTTTCCGGTCTAGTTGAATACGACAAACCTTACGCTTTTAATTCCAATAACAGATTTATCAGCCAAGTTTATGCGTCCCGGTTTCTACAGGATACTTATTACGGAATTGGCTCTTATCAAAAGATCAATGACTCCTTTAATTCCAATAACAAGTTGTATTCTTTTCAGTCTTTTAGCTTTGGTATTGATGCAAGACTCAGAATTCCGCTATGGGTTAAGAACAAATCTTCGTTGAATGTATTGGCAGTTCTGAATTTCGATTACACCACTCCGGTTGATAATGGCCCTGATCGACTAATAACTCAAGAACAACCTCTTGGCGTTGACGGAGGACAAACACTCCACTTAGGAACCGGCTTTATATTAGAGAGTAGAAACAGTGAATTCAGACCTACGCGAGGGAGTTATATCGAAACCACTGCAGAAGTTGGCCAAACCTGGTACGGAAGTTCGTACAATACATTTGTTTTTCAGGCTGATATCCGAAAATATTCTTCTTTCTTCTTCCTGAAAGAAATAACCTGGGCAAATCGTATTTACACTCGAAATACTTCAGGGGAAGTTCCTTACTGGAAACTGGCGTATGCAGGAGACGAAGAATCGCTGAGAGGTTATCCATCTACTCGCTTTTTAGATGATAACGTACTTCTGTTCAATACTGAACTAAGAACCTGGCTTTTCAATATCGATGCTGTAGGAGGAGAATTTGGCGGGACTTTATTCTTTGATGTGGGAAGAACTTACCCTAACGGAGAGTCTTTTGATAATATCTTTAACGATCTGAAATATTCTTACGGTCTAGGAGGAACAAGCTCATTTTTCACTCCTGATTTTGTACTTAGGTGTGATGTGGGATTTTCCGAAGAAGGAGTTGGAGTGTACTTTACCGCGGGATATATGTTTTAGCGCCGAATCGAAGATTCGGAATTAAAGATGTAAGATTAAAAATTAAGAATTATTGACCTTGTCATATCGAGCAAAACGAGATATCTAAAGATTGCTTTTAAAAAATATACTTGATTTCTCAGTCGGCAATCTCCTTCGAAATGACAAACCAGAATTTTTAATTCTACATTCTTAATTTTTAATTCCTAATTCTCAGCCCTGCTAAGCAACCCTCTATTCCTATACATCACATCTTTTGTTTTATCTTTAAGAAGTTCTGCCGCATCCATCAACAGCGATTCATTACTTGGAAAAGCTAACTGATTAACATCAACACGTTCTTTAGACTCTTTACTGAGCGCTCTTTCATCTCCATTGTAGTTAGCTGAAAAATGCTCAAAGAAAGCCGTTACCGAAATATCTTCTCTCTTTTCGAGTTGATCGGTTTTTATATTTATGTATTCAATAGTTCCGCCAACAATCCCTTCTTTATACTGACGGGTTTCCGTTACTTCAGCCTCAACGGTGATAAAATTAGGTTCGCGAATGTCATTCCCAAGTGAATCTTTTTTCACATTGCCATTTTCGTCTAGCACGTATTTGGTACCGTCCTGAATTTCTTTGGTGTCCGTATATTTTTCTTTAGTGATCTGCTCCGGTGACACCAAGATATCTTTGATATTCAATACAATGAAATAATCGTAATCCACTTCTTCGTCTTCGTACACACTGTATTGGATCCATGTTCCATTCAGATCACCTAAACCAATCTTCCGTAATTCCTGATCAAAACGAACAGGGAGTACAGATTCGGAATTATTTTCGATCACAAATAAAACCTGATTGGTTCCCTCATATCGTGCCTGACTGAGTTTGGCATCCACATCTTTATAATTGGAATAAATGGATTTCACCGTTTCAAATTCTCTGTACGCTCTTCTCGCGTTTTCCCTGCCTCCTCGTTCCAGATAATCTACTCCCAACGCGTAAGAAGATTCGGCTGCTTGTTCTTTCGAGGCGATCAATCGGTCATCATAATTAACCAGTGTAAATTCTCTTAATACCGATGACGGTAATGTCTTGATCTTATCCTGACGACGATCTAAACGAACATACAGATCATAGATAGCTACATAATTTTCTTCTCTCCCCTCCTTTTCCAAAAAGTCGATACGATCCTTATCAAAATCCTGAGCTTTGCCGTAAGCTTCTTTGAGGACGTACAACTCTTTATCATTTCCGGGATCTTTACGGAGCTTTTTTACCGATTTGTCGATGGCTTTATCATATTGACCTTTTTGCAAGTACTTTTCTGAAGATGCACAAGCCATCAGCAATACAATTGAAAACAGAAACAGGATAGATCTCTTAATCATAGCAGTTAGTTTTTTTGATTTCTGCTAATGTAATCAATCTCACATTTACAAAAAAAGCTTTTAAACCACAGAGGACACAGAGTTTATTCTAAATATCTTTCTCTGTGTTCTTTGTGGTTAACTCTTACCAGCGCAATTAATTCTTTTTTCTTCTCCCTTTTACTTTGACTCCAATTTATTTTCATTCCCTAGATGTTGAGCAGATATATTCTGTATTGATAAAAGTAAAATAACTACAGTAGACAGTTGAACATAATCCATCATCTTAATATTGAATCTCAAAAATATAAAAAAAGCTTTCATCTCTTTTCGAAATGAAAGCTTTTGAAAGTCTTTTAAACCACAGAGGGCACAAAGTTTAAATAAATATCTCTTTGTGTTCTCTGTGGTTAATTCTTACCAGCGCAGTAAATTGATCTCAGTCACATCAACTGTAAGGTTATTCCTGAAGATGGCTATGATAATGGCTAATCCAACTACAGCCTCCGCAGCAGCAACGGCTAATGCAAAGAATACAAATATCTGTCCGTCAATGTTTCCGTGATAACTGCTGAATGAAACCAACGTCAGGTTTACAGCATTCAACATCAATTCCACACACATAAAGATCACAACGGCATTACGGCGAATCAATACACCGATAATACCGATCGAAAACATGATAGCACTAATCCCTAAAAACCAATCGATCTCTAACATCTGTTCTACCCTTTCTTAATTTTGTATTGAGCAACCATCAACGCACCAACAACAGCTGCTGTTAATAAGATCGCAGTCATTTCAAATGGAAGTAAATATTTTGTGTAAAGCACGTCACCTGCGGCTTCAATCGTTCCGATCTCAGCCATATTCGAAGAAATCTCAGGAAGCATATTAGTAACTCCGGCAATGCTGTAAAAGATCTGTCCTACAACAGCCGCTCCCAGAATAAATGCTAAGAAGTATTTTACTCTGAATTTGTCGAAAAGCTTTTCTTCGTCTTCCACATTCAGCAACATGATCACAAAAAGGAAAAGCACCATAATGGCACCTGCATAAACCAGGATCTGGATCACTGCCAAAAATTGTGCGTTCAAGAGCAGATAAATTCCTGCCAATGAAACCATATTGATAACAAGGAAAAGCGCACTATTAACCACGTTCTTGTTGATCACCATGGCAAGTGCCGATCCGATAGCTAAAACAGCTAATAGTATAAATAGATAAACGATCATAATATCCTATAAAATTGGAGTGCAAATGTAGCACTATTTGCTTCCGTCTTCAAGACTAAAACAGTGATTATTCATTAAATCCAGAAATAAATTAGTCCGGCTCCACCAACTAACCAGCAGTAATAGGCAAAATAGTGAAAACCTTTCTTCTTCAGGATCACTATCAGATACTTCAAAGCGTAATATCCTGAGATAAACGCAGTAAAAAATCCTACCAACAAGCTTGTAACCTGAACTGCGTCAATTCCAACTTCCATTAAATCCAGAATCTGAAGTAACATAGCTCCACCGATAACGGGAATTACCATCAGAAAAGAAAAATTCGCAGCGTCTTCTCTTTTTACTCCAAAATACAGCGCCGCTGAAATTGTAGAACCTGAACGACTGATACCCGGAATCATCGCAAATGCCTGCGCAAGACCAATGATAAAACTTCTGCCAAGCGTAACTTCTCCATCTTTTTCTTTTGCGAACTTGGTTAGAAAAAGAATAAATCCTGTAACAACCAGCATGATGGAAACTAAAAATGGACTGTCAAAAATAGATTCAACGCTGTCTTTGAGTGTGAAGCCGACAATGAATGCCGGAATCATACTGATCAACACAAATAAGATCATTTTTACATTCGGGTCGTCCTTCTTCTCTTTAGGTGCGGCTAAAAAGCTTACTCCGGATTTCAAAATATCCCCGATAAGTGCACGATAGTAAATTAAAATGCTGCAAAGTGTTCCAAAGTGAACTACGATTTCAAAAGTTAGTCCAGCTTCGTTATTTTCCCCGAGGAAATATTTACCCAATGCAAGGTGACCTGAGCTACTAATTGGAAGGAATTCAGTGAGTCCTTGTAGCAGTCCTAATAAAAAAGATTGTAAAATGTCCATGTATTATATTTGATGGCTTTTTGGAAGGCGAGAAATTAACCATATCATCAGGAAAATTATAACGGAATATTAAGAAATATGAGCGAAATGGCTGTAGACATGAAAGCACTCGGTGAAAAAATCGAAAAGAGCAGTGCTTTTATCGAAGATATACGCAAAGAATTAGACAAAGTAATCATTGGTCAGAATTATATGATCGACCGTTTACTGGTTGGTTTGCTCACCAATGGACACGTTTTACTGGAAGGCGTTCCCGGTTTGGCAAAGACCTTAACCGTCTCTTCTCTTGCAACGGTGCTGAATACAGATTTCCAAAGAATTCAGTTTACACCTGATCTTTTACCTGCAGATTTGATCGGTACATTGATCTACAATCAGAAAGAAGCTGAATTTCTGGTTAAAAAGGGACCGATTTTCGCGAATATCATTTTAGCTGATGAGATCAACCGTTCTCCGGCAAAAGTTCAGAGTGCACTTTTGGAAGCGATGCAAGAAAAACAAGTAACCATTGGCGAAAGCACATTTAAACTGGAAGAGCCTTTCTTAGTATTGGCTACTCAAAACCCGGTTGAACAAGAAGGAACGTATCCGTTGCCGGAAGCCCAGGTAGATCGTTTTATGCTGAAACTGAAGATCGGCTACCCGACTGAAATAGAAGAAATGGAGATCATGCGTCGTATGGCTCGCACAGGTCCAAAGCCAACGCTTGATACCGTAGTGTCTACTGAAAAGATCATGGACGCCAGAGCAGTGATCAACGACATCTACATGGATGAAAAAGTTGAGAAGTATATTGTGGATCTGGTTTTTGCCACAAGAAAGCCGGCTAACTACGGACTTAAAGAACTCGAAGACCTGATCAGCTTCGGTGGATCGCCTCGTGCCACTATCAATCTGAATTTAGCGTCCAGAGCGCAGGCATTTATGGAACACAGAGCGTATGTCACTCCTGAAGATGTTCGCACCATAGCGATGGATGTGCTTCGTCACAGGATCATCCCTACCTTTGAAGCGGAAGCTGAAGACATCAGCCCTGAAGATATCGTTGAGAAGATCATGGGAAGTGTGCAGGTTCCTTAGGGTTTTTGATTAGTGATGAGTGATGAGTTTATTTTAGAATTTTCATCACATTTATAACACTTGGTTCTAGCTCCGTGCGCTCTGCGTCTGAGTTTTTTTAATTTTTCATGCATTAACTAAAGATTCCACTATAGGCAACTCTTGTAAATTTTTTAAGATAATCCCCCTTTTTAAGGATGCTCTAAATCTCGTCCGGAGATTTTGTGGGGGATGTCCTAACAGAATGCTGTGTAGTTTAACAGTTCGCAAACTTCACGCATCCCTCGGATCATCCAAAGTAACTGTTTGGATGATCATCTCCCTTCGAAGGGAGATTTAGAAGTGTTTCTAACTAGCTCCGTGCGCTCTGCGTCGGAGCTTTTTTTATGGGTAAGTTTAAATGATTAATATTATTATGATTTTAAATTGATCCTGACCATATGAACTGGATATTTCTACCTCCAAAAAGGAAAAGGAGTTTTAAAAATGCCGAGGAGCTGATACAAACTCGCTTTCCAAATAGATTACGAAATTCTCTGAAATCGCTGAGCAGGTTCAACAAAATGGTAGTCGGGTTATTTTCGATCTGGTTTGCTGTTGAAGTAGGATTTTTGATTACAGCGTCACTAACCAGTCTTGGATCGTTTTCCGCACTCACCTATGTGGAAGGAGTTAAACTTCCCGAAAGTGAAAACAGGTCAACTGAATTTGGAAAAAGAAATGCGATCTACTTTGTAATAGATAAACATGGCTTTTTGAAGATGAATGGTGAAAAACTACCGGAATCAGATCCTGTTTCCTTCATTAAAACCACTCGAAATTTTTATGGACCATATCCTCATGCAGTTCTCGTAGTACATGCCGAAACCCCCATGTGGAAGATTACAGATCTGATTTCTCAAATTAAAGCAGCCGGTTTAACGGGAATTCTTTTTTCTACAGACTCTCAAAAGGAGTAATATTTTATAAAAGCAGCTCACCCTTGTAGATGTTAGCTAATTCGCTGACAGTTTTTGAACGGTAAAATATATAGGGGCATCTCGCGGCGTATGCCCGAGATCTGGATTGGTTTAAAAGGATACAACCTTAATAACGATCCAGATTCCTGCCTTCGCAGGAATGACCGAATTTGTTTAATAGCTAAATTCACGCATCCCTCGGATCATTCAAAGGGAGATTTAGATGTGTTTAGTATTCTTCCGTGATTTTGTGCTTTCGTGGCTATACCCCACAAAAAAAGGCATCCAAACTTAATTGGATGCCTTTCTAAAATCTGAGACTAATCAGCTAAATATTATTCAGCAGAGTCTTCGTCAGTGTCTTTTTTAGAGCTCTTGCTTGTAGACTTTTTAGCAGCAGCTTCTTTTTCTTCTGCTTCCATTTTGTCTTTAAGAGCAGCCAGTCCTGACATCTCACCTAAAGTAGGTGCACCAGTTTCAACATCAGCAGCTTCGATCTTCTTCTTAGCTTCTTTTGCTTTCTTCTGGTCTTTGTCTAACTGACTTAAGTTGATGCTTTTTGCCTCTTCGTTAAAGTCGAGAACAAATGCTTCTACTTTGTCGCCTTCTTTGAATTCAGGCTCAACAGCTTTTCCGTAGCTTAAGAATGCTTCAGCACCAAGAGCTAATTTCACAAAAGCGCCTTTGTCAGTTGCTTTCACTACTTCACCTTCAACAGATGCGCCCGGAGCGTATTCTTTAGCATATTGTGTCCAAGGATTCTCTTGCACTTGCTTATGACCTAGTGTAATTCTTCTGTTATCAAAATCAACACCAAGAATCACAACTTCGATTTCCTGATCTTTCTTAACGATCTCGTTCGGATGCTCAACTTTTTCAGTCCAGCTTAAATCTGAAACGTGGATCAAACCATCAATACCAGGCTCCAGCTCAACGAACACACCGAAGTTAGTAAGGTTTCTGATCACACCGTCGTGCTTAGAACCTACTGGGAATCTTTCAAGGATGTCTGCCCATGGATCGCTAGTTAATTGCTTAACACCAAGAGAAATTTTCTTTTCATCTTCGTTGATGTTCAATACGATACATTCTACAACATCATCTTTCTGAACTAACTGAGATGGATGCTTGATATGCTGTGTCCATGACATTTCACTGATGTGAATAAGACCTTCAACACCTTTCTCAAGCTCAACGAAAGCACCGTAGTCAGCGATAGAAACCACACGACCTTGTACTTTGTTTTCTTCAGGATACTTAGCATGAATTTCTTCCCACGGATGCGGTTGTAATTGCTTCAATCCAAGAGAAACACGCTTGCTCTTCTCATCAAAGTCGATAACAGCAACGTTTAATCTCTGATCCAATTGAACGATCTCGTTTGGATTGTCAACACGTCCCCAAGAAAGGTCAGTGATGTGAAGAAGTCCGTCAACGCCACCAAGATCGATGAATACACCGAAATCAGTAATGTTTTTAACAGCACCTTCAAGAACCTGACCTGCTTCAATAGTTTCAAGAATTTCTTCTCTCTGCTCTTCAAGATCACTTTCAATAAGCGCTCTGTGAGAAACAACTACGTTTTCAGCAGCCATGTTCAATTTAACAACCTGGAACTCCATTGTTTTACCAACGTAAGCATCAAAGTCACGAACAGGGCGTACATCAATTTGTGATCCCGGTAAGAATGCATCGATACCGAATACATCTACAACCATACCACCTTTAATTCTACGTTTGATGTATCCTTCAATAATAGTAGCTGATTCGTGAGAAGCTTCGATCTTCTCCCAAGCTTGCAGGATATCTGCTTTTCTTCTGGAAAGGATTAACTGACCGTCTTTATCTTCAACGCGATCAAGGAAAACATCTACTTCATCTCCTGGAGCCATGCTCTCAAGTACAGAATTTGGGAATTCGTTTACTGCGATTATCCCTTCTGATTTAAATCCAATATCGATAACAACATATTTGTCATCAACAGATGCCACACGACCTGTAATAATTTCTTTTTCTTCGATCTGATTGAGCGTATTCTCATACATACCCATCATTTCGTTGTACTCGTCATCAGTATATTCATCTGATGGACTAGCTAATTGGTCGTAAGTGTATACATCACCTTCAACTTCACCTGTAAATACATGAGTTAAAGTTTCAGCAGTTTCTTCGGCAGTAGCTTCTTCAGTAGTTTGTTCTTCTGCTACAACTGTTTCCGTTTCTTCAACAGTTTCCGTAGCAGTAGTTTCTTCTTGCTCGGTTTCTTGTTTATTTAATTCTTCGGTCATTATAAGTTTTGTTCATGTTTTACCTCACAACTGGCTTTCAACTGTGGGATAAGGTTATTGTTTATTTTTCGGCATTATTTGCCTTATTCGTTCTGAGATCTGTGATACCTGCTCTTCAAAACTTAGTTCTGAAGTGTTTATCAAAATAGCATCCTCTGCTTGTTTAAGCGGATCGGATGCTCGATTTGAATCTGCATTATCTCTGGCTTCAAGATTAGATTTTATTTCCTCTAACGAGGCTTCCAATCCCTGAGCTTCCATTTCAGCTAAACGTCGCTTTGCTCTTTCTTCAAGCTCAGCAACCATAAAAAATTTAAGCTCTGCATTTGGAAATACCGCAGTACCCAAATCTCTGCCATCAGCTATAAAAACATCTTTCTCAACTTCCGCTCTCATCAGCTTGTTTACATGAGCGCGAACCATGGGATCAGAAGCAACTTTGCTGACTGCATTAGAAACTTTCATTTCTCTGATTTCATCAGACACTTCTTCTCCATTTAAAAAAGAATGGAATTTTTTATTTTTGAAATAAAATGAAATATCACTTTCTTTCAGGCGATCAAAGAACGAGTCTCCGTTATCAAGTGACTCTAAATAGATGAGGGTAGCTACTCGGTACAACGCTCCCGAATCCAAAAATTGGATCTGAAGTTGCTCGGCAATTGCCCTAGCTGTTGAACTTTTTCCTGACCCTGCAGGCCCATCGATTACCACTATCATAACAGAAAGGCTAAATTAAACTTATTTGCCGAAATATTCAATCAAATGTTGAATAATGTTTTACTATCCCGTAATTTTGGTGACTGAAAAACTTTACATCAAATTCGACTATAAGTCATGCCACAAACTAAACAAGCGATTAAACGAGTTCGCCAAGCTGAAAAAAGAAAGAAGCACAACCGCGCTCGTAAATCAAAAATGAGAAACCTTATCAAAGACGTAATGAACGCAACTGATAAGAAAGAAGCAGAAAAGCTGTTAAAAGAAGCTGTTTCTTACGTTGATAGAATGAGTGTTAAAGGCATCGTTCACAAAAACAATGCGGCTCGCAAAAAAGCAGCCCTTACTAAGCACGTAAACAGTTTATAAGATCTTTATTTGATGGCCAACTCCCGATCTAAAGCACTTTTAGTAATTTTAGATGGATACGGGTTGGCCGAAGATCCTTCTGTAAGCGCTATTGAAAAAGCTGACAAGCCTTTCTTAGATCATCTTTTTGCAACGTATCCGAATACTCACCTCTCTGCGAGCGGAGATAATGTTGGATTACCCGAAGGACAATTTGGCAACTCCGAAGTAGGACACCTTAATATTGGTGCAGGCAGAATTGTGCGTCAAGAACTCTCCAGAATAAATCTTGCCATTAAAAATGGTGATTTTTTCAAGAATGACGTTCTGCTACAAACTCTTCAGCAGGCCAAGAAAAAAAATAAGATCCATATTTTTGGTCTTTTTTCTGATGGCGGTGTGCACAGCCACAACAACCATTTGTTCGCTCTCTTAGAACTTTGTAAAAAAGAAGGCATCGAACAAGTTTACGTTCATGCATTTACAGATGGCAGAGATACTGCCCCTCATGGGGGAAAAGCATACGCTCAAGAATTCAATAAAAAAGCTGAAGAAATCGGTGTAGGAAAATTAGTCTCTGTTGTTGGTCGATACTATGCTATGGATCGTGATAACCGCTGGGAACGCGTTCAGCTGGCTTATGATCTTTTAGTAAATGGTAAAGGAGAGATTTTTGAGAGTTCAGATGAAGCTTTTGATTCTTCTTACTCTGATGGAGTAACTGATGAGTTCATCAAACCCATTCTTTTAGACAAAAATTCTGAGTCCAGAATTGAAAAAGATGACTCAATAATCTTCTACAACATAAGAGGTGACAGAGCCAGAGAAATTTCAAGAGCATTGAATGAGAAAGAGTTCAATGAGTTTGAAGTCAAAGACCTGAAGCTCCATTATGCTACCTTCACTTCATATGATGAGACTTTTGAGTTTGCTCATGTAGCTTATCCTCCGCAAGAATTAAAGAATACATTAGGAGAATGGGTAAGTAAGCAAGGGAAAAAACAATTCCGCATTGCTGAAACTGAAAAATACCCGCACGTTACCTATTTCTTTAATGGTGGAAATGAAGTCCCCAACAAAGGCGAAGACCGATTAGTAATACCAAGTCCTAAAGTTGCTACTTACGATCTTCAACCAGAAATGAATGCAGATCAAGTCACCAATGCCCTTTGTGAGCGACTAGAATCTGGGATATACGATCTCGTAATTCTGAATTTTGCAAATCCCGATATGGTTGGCCATACTGGAATTATGGAAGCCGCTATCAAAGCTATTGAGACTATAGATGCAGAATTAAAGAAGGTGATTGAAACGGCTAACGCCAATGGCTACACTTCTTTGATCATTGCTGATCATGGAAATGCAGATCAAATGATAAAACCCGACGGCAGCCCACATACTGCTCATACTACCGCGCTGGTTCCGGCTATTTTAGTTAATCACCCGGAATCTCCGAAATTGCATCCCGGAATCCTCGCGGATGTTGCTCCTACACTCTTAAAGTGCCTGAAAATCGATCAACCTGAAGAAATGTCGGGAACTCCCCTTTTTTAATCCCATTCTGTCTGCATTTTTTTTGCAATTAGCTACACGCCCTGCTACATTCAAAAAAGAATGAACTAAAGTTATGTCGGGCTCGTTTTTTGCATAGACGTAACAAGTAAGAAAAACTCAATAAAAGACAGAAGGACCTACCATTATGGAGGGCAATTTTTCAAGTAAAGTTAGAGACGTAATTCAATTCAGCAGAGAAGAAGCACTGCGTTTGGGACACGACTACATTGGTACTGAACATCTCATTCTAGGTATTGTTCGATTAGGCGACGGGGTTGCGATTCGAATTCTCAAAAATTTAGACTGCGATCTCTTCAAACTTAAAAAAACTATAGAAGATACAGTTAGAGGTACCGGTGGTTCCGTTACAGTTGGTAATATTCCTCTCACAAAACAAGCCGAAAAGGTATTAAGAATTACTTATTTGGAAGCCAAACTTTATAAAAGTGATACCATCGGAACAGAGCACTTGTTACTTTCACTTTTAAGAGACGATGAAAATATAGCTGCTCAAATACTTCAACAGTTTAGTGTTTCATATGATGCTGTTCGCGAAGAACTCGACCTCATCATTTCAGGAAAAACCAGAGATGAAGACATGGACTCAGCTTCACTTTCTGCTAGCATTTCACCTTCTGGAGGCCCTCAAGGTTCAGGAAGTTCAAGAGAAAAGAAAATGGAAAAATCTAAAACACCTGTTCTCGATAATTTTGGTCGAGATCTTACACAAATGGCCATTGATGGAAAATTAGATCCAATTATAGGTCGCGACAAAGAAATTGAACGAGTTGCTCAGGTATTGAGCCGTCGTAAGAAAAACAATCCGGTTCTAATTGGTGAACCCGGTGTTGGTAAAACTGCTATTGCTGAAGGATTGGCAGACAGAATTATAGAAAGAAAAGTATCTCGTGTGCTATACGACAAACGAGTTATCGCTTTAGATTTGGCAGCTTTGGTTGCAGGTACAAAATACCGTGGTCAATTTGAAGAGCGTATGAAAGCCATCATGACTGAACTTGAAAAAACAGATAACGTAATTCTGTTTATTGATGAATTGCACACTATCGTTGGAGCAGGTGGCGCCAGTGGCTCTTTAGATGCTTCAAATATGTTAAAACCTGCGTTGGCTCGTGGAGATATTCAAGCAATTGGAGCTACAACTTTAAATGAATACCGTCAGTTTATTGAAAAAGACGGTGCGCTTGAGCGTAGATTCCAAAAGATCATGGTTGATCCTACTACTCCGGAAGAGACTATTGAGATCTTAAAACAGATCAAACCAAAGTATGAGAAGCATCATGGTGTGCGTTACAAAGATGATGCTATTGAAGCGTGTGTTTCATTGACTGACAGATACGTGACTGATCACTTCTTACCGGATAAAGCTATTGATGCTCTGGATGAAGCTGGTGCGAGAGTCCATCTTTCAAATATTACAGTTCCTAAACACATTATTGAGCTTGAGGAACAAATTGAAGCTACCGGCCATGACAAAAACAGCATGGTTAAGAAACAACGTTTTGAAGAAGCTGCCAGATTGAGAGATACGGAGAAGCGTTTAATCGAAGATCTTGAAGTAGCTCAAAAAGAATGGGAAAAGGAATCTAAAAGCATCTTATTTGATGTAGAAGAAGACGATGTTGCTTCCGTTATTGCAATGATGAGCGGCGTACCTGTGAATAAGATCAGCCAGAATGAAGGACAGAAACTTCTAAAAATGAAGGAAAGTCTTGCTGGAAAAGTGGTTGGGCAAAGCGAAGCTATTATTAAACTTACCAAAGCAATTCAAAGAACACGCGCGGGACTTAAAGATCCTTCAAGACCGATCGGTTCATTCGTATTCTTGGGACCAACAGGTGTTGGTAAAACGGAACTCGCTAAAGTACTAGCCAAATATCTCTTTGATAAGGAAGATTCCCTGATAAGAGTTGATATGAGTGAGTATATGGAAAAGTTCTCCGTTTCCAGATTGGTTGGAGCGCCTCCGGGATATGTTGGCTATGAAGAAGGCGGAATTCTTACCGAAAAAGTTCGCCGCAAGCCGTATAGTGTTGTTCTTCTTGATGAGATCGAGAAAGCTCACCCTGATGTATTTAATATTTTGCTTCAGGTTCTGGATGATGGAATTCTGACTGATAGTTTAGGTAGAAGAGTCGATTTCAGAAACACCATTATCATCATGACTTCCAATATCGGAGCTCGTGATATTCGAAACCTTGGAAAAGGTATTGGATTTGGCGGGCCTGATGAAGGTACTTTTGATTATGCTAAAATGAAGTCAACCATTCAGGACGCATTAAAAAAAGTATTCAATCCTGAATTCCTGAACAGAATTGATGACGTAATTACATTTAAACCTCTTGAGAAAGGAGATATCTTTGAGATTATTGATATCATTTCTGATGAATTATTTGCTCGTATTCAGCAAATTGGCTACACAGTTGATATCACTAAAGGAGCTAAGGAATTCATTACAGATAAAGGGTTCGATCCAAAATACGGAGCCAGACCTCTTAAACGTGCAATCCAAAAGTACATTGAAGATCCATTAGCAGAAGAGCTTTTGGAAAACAAAAAAGAAGAAGGCTCAACCATAAAGATCAAAATGAATAAATCCAGAGATGGATTAGAATTTGATTGGACTAAACCTGATCCAAAAGCTATTAAGGATAAAGAACCCAAAAACTCTGAAGAAGAGGACGCTTCTAAGGAAGCGAAAAAAGAAGCTTAAACTAAAAGCCTCATCATGTGATGAGGCTTTTTTTATTCCCTTTAGAAACTTGCTTTCAGTTTCAGATCTCTGCTCATCCCGGTAATAGTATAATTAAACCTACTGTTCTTCGTCATCGAAATATTTTCTAATTCCGCAATCTGAACAGTTCCCGAATATTTCTGACTGGCGATTTTTCTGGCTGCTACGTTTATAATCCTTACTTCAATATTAGATAAAGTGGTACCATCCAAATCCCCTGTTAGCCCTACAATAGTCTGATCTGAAGCACTGTAATTTGCAAATTGAAGCGTTCCACCTCTAAAACTACTACTCCCAATACGTTCTCCGGTTAACACATTAAATACAGCGACTCTTCCTTCTGAAAAAACAGTTAAAGTAGATCCGCTTCCATATAAATTCAGCCCTTTTACTTCTCTGTCAAAAGGAATTTTTCTAATCTCATTTCCATAACGATCCATAATCGTAATTTCATCATCGCTTCCTTCTTTACCTGATGCTACTGCAATAAACTCTCCCGATTCAGAAACCCTTACCGCCCTGATCTCCTGGTCTTCCCTATAGAAAACATCCATATCAGAATTTTCTAACCCAACTATTTTAGCCCGTGATCCTCTTTTGTCTCCATTTCTAACCTGGGGATTATAAATAACGATGGTCTTTCCCATTGGGTCACTTGCAAGTTCAGATATCTTTTCTCCATCTGCACTATTTGAGCTATTTGATATTGGGCGAATTACGCTGCCAAAAGAATCATACATTACAAAATTCGCAATGTTTTCCCGCACAATATATGCTCCATTTTGTAATGGATATATTTTAAATGAGGGATCAGCACCCATTGATTTATAAGCACCTTTATTTATTATTTTTCCATTTGGCTCTTTTATCTCTATTGTTTCTGAGTTCAAATCGCCAGACAAATAAGAGGTATTTGAAGCGCTCTCATTTATGCTTAATGATTGACTTAGAAGTGATGCTGAAAAAAATAAACTGACAAAAAAGAGTAAAAATGTTTTCATAAATAATTTCTAGAAGTTAATTCAGACCAAAGAACGGGATTTTTAAAGAATATTTCTGCTTTTCCTCGTCCTTTTTTGCAAAATGTCTATCTTTAGGCAACTTTAAAAAAAATAATTCATGAAATATCACCTTATTACCGGTGGATGTGGCTTTGTTGGTAGAAACTTTGTTAAGCGCCTCCACTCAACAACGAACGATACTATCCTTTTTATTGACGATCTCTCAGTTGGAACTCATCCATCTACTTGGCTTCCAGAAGGAACTCCTTCACGCTCAGAGAATGGGCTTGAGTTCTTTGGTAATGATGAGCGTATGATATTTCTAAAACAAGACGCACGTTATTTTATACGGGAAATGCTTGACGATCAGGAGTACATTAAGAAAACGTACGATCTTGATGTTACCTCATTTGAGGATGTATTCCATTTTGCTGCTATTGTAGGTGGAAGAGCAAAAATTGATGGTGATCCTATGATGGTAGCTCTCGATCTTTCTATAGATGCTGAATTCTTCCTCTGGGTTTGTCGTCAAAAACCAACTCGTGTTCTGTACCCAAGTTCAAGCGCAGCGTATCCTGTTGACCTTCAGACGGAATCAGATGCAATCGCCCTTTCTGAAAGCGATATCAATTTTAAGAAAATGGGGCAACCGGATATGACCTATGGCTGGTCTAAATTAACCGGTGAATATTTAGCTAGTATTGCTGCTGAGTATTATGATGTATCAGTAACTTGTATTCGCCCATTTAGCGGTTATGGTGAAGACCAAGACCTCTCCTACCCAGTTCCTGCTATTGCTCGTCGTGCGGCGTTAAAAGAAAATCCTTTTGAAGTATGGGGAACCGGGAAACAAGGTCGTGATTTTGTTCATATTGATGATGTTATGGATTGTACCTTGCTCGCTATGGATCATATAACTGATGGGAGTGCCATCAACATAGGAAGTGGAAGGCTTACAACTTTCTTAGAACTGATTGAAGTGTTTACTTCATTCGCTGATTACACCCCGGAGATCAAAACACTACTCGACAAACCGGTTGGCGTTCATTCCCGATACGGAAAAATGGATTATGTAAAAGAGCGATTAGGCTGGGAGCCGAAATTATCTCTTGAAGAAGGTATGCGTCGAGTCTACGATGTTGCCGTAAAGAAATATACTTGATATGCCCGTAATCGTTTGCTTTGGCCCAGGTCCTAAATTCAAAGGCGGTATTTCCAATTATAATACTTCGTTGGCTAAGACTCTGGATAAAGATCCTGAAAATGAAGTGCATATTGTCTCATGGACTAATCAGTATCCTTCTATTATTCCCAGAGAGTTCATTGATAAATCCAGCCGTTCCGACTTTATGGAAGGCACAAATATCAAAATTGAGTATCTCACCAACTATAACAACCCGTTAAGTTGGAAGAAAACTGCGAAGTATATCAAGTCGCTTAATCCGGACAAGGTGATCTTTCAATGGGCAATTTCCATTCAAGGTTTACCTATGGGATCGATCGCTAAATGGTTGAAAAAGAACTCAGATGCTGAGATCATTTTTGATCTGCATTTTGTAGTTCAGAAAGAAGGAAGCACCATTGACGAACGTTTTACTAAAATGGGAATCAAACATGCCGATACTTATATAGCGCACGCTTACAAAACAGTAGATGAGTTAAAAGCATTGCTGCCCAAAAAAGAGTTTTCAGTTAATGAAACCGGTGAACGATCTCAGGGTAAATCAACTACAGTGATTAAACTGTTTCATCCGGTGTACGACCTTTACCAACCCGATCCCCAATTTGATATTCAAAAGTTTAAACAGGATCTAGGCCTGAAGAAAAATGTATTTCTCTACTTCGGATTTATCAGGAAATACAAAGGCTTGCACAATGCGATCAAAGCATTTAAAAAAGTAACAGAACAACGAGATGATGTATCGTTTTTAATTTGTGGAGAAGAATTCTGGGCTACTTTAGACACTTCTAAATTATCCACCAAAATAAAGCGCGGATTATTTGGCATTGCTCAAAAACTGCTCCTCAAAAATAATGAAAGCGAACAGGATTATCGCCCTCTTTTTCTGGTTGAAGAACTGGATCTACAAGATAGTACTGTAGTAAAAAGTGAATTTATTCCCAATGAAGATGTTCATAAATATTTTCAAGTTGCAGACTGTAGTGTATTGTATTATTTAACAGCAACTCCATCCGGTGTTGAGTCATTAACTTATAATTTCGGTTTACCTATTTTGGCAACCCGGGTAGGACATTTTCCCGAAACTATTCAGGATGGTTTCAACGGATATTTGGCGGAACCAGAAGATATTGACTCCATGGCTGAGCAAATGTTGAAGTATTTGGAGCTTCCACTACCATCAGAAAACGTGTATAAATCTGCTTCAAAAATGAGTTGGGATAATTACGTAACGGCTATTCTGGCTGATTAAGTAACATCTTGGAAAATTTACAAAATAAAGTTCAATTTTAGGTGGTAATGGTACAGAGAAAACCTTATCTTTGTTGCCTTTCCAATTTTGGAAAATCGGGGAGTGGCGCAGCCCGGTAGCGCATTCGCTTTGGGAGCGAAGGGTCGCAGGTTCAAATCCTGTCTCCCCGACAATTATTGACGTATTGAAATGAGCGCCCGTAGCTCAACTGGATAGAGCAATTGCCTTCTAAGCAATAGGTTTCAGGTTCGAGTCCTGACGGGCGTACAATACTAGTTTAAACAAGGCGACATGGCCGAGTGGCTAGGCAGAGGTCTGCAAAACCTCGTACGGCGGTTCGAATCCGCCTGTCGCCTCACTTTAGCATGTTGTACTTTTTTTGACATATTGATTAAATGCCGCGTTCGTCTAGGGGTCCAGGACGCCGCCCTTTCACGGCGGTAGCACGGGTTCAAATCCCGTACGCGGTACAATGTTTTGCATAGCAAAACATAAATTCCAATTGGTAAATAACAAGCTCAAAAAACTCTTTACCGGGTAATTAAGTTAGTTTGTTATTTGAGTTTTGAATATTGGGATTTAAACACAGATGGAGCTTGTAGCTCAGTTGGTTAGAGCGCTGGTTTGTGGCACCAGAGGCCGTGGGTTCAATTCCCATCAGGCTCCCTTTTTGATCACAGATTGAGTTGATTCAAATCAACCTAAGCCTGTGGTCTTTTTATTGAATAATATATAAGCCGCGTTCGTCTAGGGGTCCAGGACGCCGCCCTTTCACGGCGGTAGCACGGGTTCAAATCCCGTACGCGGTACACAAAGCACTAATTCGAAAGAGTTAGTGCTTTTTTTATGCTAATACTATATGCTATATAGTATTCAAAAAACTATTCAGGTCTGCATCTGAGCTCAGATCCAATTTCTTCCTTAACCGGGATCTACTTATGTATATACTGGATGGCATTATATTTAACATATTTGCAATCTCTTTAGAATTGAATCCAAGTTTAATATATGCGCACAAACGAAGATCATAATTGGTTAATTCAGGATAACCATTTCTCAAATTTTCGAAAAACTGCTGATGAAGTTCATCCATTTGAATTTCAAAGGTATTGTCCTCAAGACTAAGATGAGACTCAATTATATTTTGTATCTCTTTCATCCTGCTTTTCAAAGAATTGGGATTTTCTTCTAATTTCTCGAACTTAACTTTCAGCTCTTGCAAAACCTTGTTTATTTCTTCGTTTTCTTTGGCTTTTGTAGCAAGTTCAATGGTTTTATTTTTTAGCTGTGCTTTAACCTGATCAAACTCAAGTCTCAGGTTTTCGTCTTCAACACGCTTAAGCCTTCTGTTGTAACGTTCTGCTTGCTCACGTAAGGTAGTTTGCTGTTTTATCAGAAGGTCCTTTTTAAGTTTTTTTAAGGATGATTGACGCCACTTATAAAACGCATAAATAAGAAAAAACAGAGCTGCCAGATACAATAACAAAGCGTATATAGTGAGGTACCAGGGCGTAGCAACACTGAATATGATTTTTTTTGATGAGGTAATGATGCCATCAATCTTAGCTCTGACATTAAGTTCATGACTTCCATGACTAAGATCTACTAACTCAAATTCATTTTCTAGAGTCCATTCACTCCAAATATCTGAACCATCCAATTTAAACTGATAAAGTACCAACTCCTGATTTGGCACAATACTCTCAATTATCAGGTTATTATGTGTGTATGGAATTTCTGCTCCGTTATGAACCGATATATGATCCTCATTATTAAATGCCTTTACACTTCTGAACACCAGCTTATAAGTCGATTTACTTCTTCTGCTCCCAATTCGTAAATCTTTCAGTGCAAATCCATTGTAAACGGGATGGAATTCAAAGTTATCATTTAGTTGTACTGACTGTGCATTCCGGAGTAGTATACTTTCAATTTCCGGTTTAGCCTCCGTGCTTGAGTCTTCTGTAAATTTACCTTCATCAGAATCGTAAGAGTAGCTGTGCGTCCCTGTTTGAACTTGGACTCCATTTTCGTTTTGGATTAAAAAATGATCGTCTCCCTTAAATTCTTTAGAAAAAAATATTTTCCTTTCTTCAGGATATAAGTCATCATTTAATACAGCTTTGATTATACCATAATTTGGAATATTCACCCACAAAGTATTATCACCTTCAACTATTACTTGATTACAGGAGCCGACAAAAAGATCCATTTGTTTCAGAAACTGCCAATCACCATCACTTTTATTAAATATTGAAATTCCGTTATAAGTGCCTGCCAGTAAGAATTCCTTATAAGATTGCACATCCCAATAACCAGTCTTATTGCTGATACTTTTTATACCGTCTTCACTTATAACAAATAAGCCTTTATCGTGTCCCATCCAGGTTTGGTCATTGATAGTTTCTAATGTCCATACCTGCCCTTCGGTTCCGGGAACTAAATCAAATTCATTAAAATCTGATCTGTTGTTTAACTCTTCCCATTTTATTTTATAAAGCCCCTGGTTGCTACCCAAATAAAACGTGTTTTCCTTTATTACTGCGGTATAACCCGTTCCAAACTCTCCACTAAAATCATAAAAAAAAGTGAATGCGCTGTTTAGGTCTAGAAAAGAAACCCCATAATCCATACCTAGCCATAGTCTGCCGGAGTCACTATAATTCAAACTCAATATGGTATTATTCTGTATTCCTTTGTTCTTATTGATATGATGTACAATATTTCCGTTCACATCAGTGATAAACAATCCTTCAAGTATAGTCCCAAATGCTATATACAAGCTGTCTATTTGTTCCAGACTAAATACATTAGCAATTTTTAAATTCTCAGATAATGGTGATTGGATCGGGGTAAGTGTGTTTGAAGCAAATCTATATAATCCATTCTGATTTGTTACAATAACCAACCCTTTTCTATCATTGTAGAGTCCCGCAATTTCAAGATTTTTTATTTCATTTAAATGGAAAAGGTGCTCAGGAGAAAGATTATTTAGTTTATATAAGCCATTTTTTTCATCTACAAAGTAAATTTCATCTTCAACTTTAAAGCTCTTAACTATATGGTTTGGAGCCGGAATTTTAGTAAGATTTTCTTCTTTATAGACATAAATATTATCTGATGAAATAAACAATATGCTTTCATTTACAGAATGAATATCCCAAAACTCCTCATTAAGTGAATTTAAATCTTCTTTAAATGGATATAGAGATCTGTATTCGAAACTTTGGTATTTATCTTTGGTCCAAATTCCAAAGTCAAGATCTGAACCGGTGTAAATAACCGAATCACTTTCTACATAAACAGATCTCGTAATTCCATCACTCCCTGAAAAGCTTTTCCAAGTTCTACCATCATATTCTAACAATCCCTTGTCAGAGGCAAAGTAGACAATTCCATTTGGGGCCGTATCAATAGACCAAACCTTTCCTTTATTGTTGTATTCTGAGGGTGTAAAATTTCTGAGTGCCGGAACTCCTTTTGTTGGAATATCCTGAGCATTTGTTATTGAAATGCTTACAAAAAGAAGCAAAATATATGTAAGAGCTTTTTTCAAATAGAAATAAGTTTTATAAATCCTGATATTCATCTGTTAAAACAGATACTAATATTAAATGTATTTATCCACATATACATTCCTTTTAGAGACACTTCTAAGAAATAAATATTGAACTACTTTATACATTATCTGAACAAAAAAAAAGCCGATCCCAAAAATGAGACCGGCTTATTAATACTAACAGATGTATTATTTAATTAGTAACATCTTTCTTACCTGCACAGAGTTTTTAGATACCAACCTGTACATATATACCCCTGAAGCGAGGTTCGAAGCGTCAAAAGTAACAGTGTATGATCCTGCACTTTTTTGCTCATTTACAAGAGTAGTCACTTTCTGACCCTGTATGTTATACACTTCAAGTGAAACCTTTCCATTTTCAGGAATACTATATGAAATATTCGTTGAAGGGTTGAATGGATTAGGGTAGTTTTGATCCAAAGCAAATGTTGCAGGCACTTCATACGGGTTTTCAATGCTTACAGGCATACCTTTGTACAAATAAACATTGTCAACATAAACCACATCCAGATTAGATGTAATCAAGAATTGAGCAATATCGTCTCTGGTTTGAGGTGCATTTGTCCAATCCGAAATTGGAACATCTACGGAAATCCACTTCCCGGATTCAACAGCCGGTGAAGTACCAGTGTTCAGAGGTAACTCAAATGCTGATACTTCCCCATCAGTCCCTCCCCATTGAGAAAACTTCAGGTTAAAAACTTTACCAATCAGGTCTTCTTCTGCAGTCCAAAAATCCAGGTGGAAATGGGTCATACCAGAAGCGTCCTGCTTGTTACCTGAAAAATCAACTCCTACAAAATTTGTGAAATCAATTTTCAGTGTATTGTCTCCTTCTATCATAATCTGCTCAACGAATGAATCATCAAAACTAGCAGATAAGGTATCTACCTCAATATCAGCATATGCATCACTATATAAAGAAATCACATCTTCTGTGTTTCTTTGAGGTGGCGCAGGAGCTGCAACCATTGGTGCAGGGTCTGCTGTACTTCCATCATCAACAATAAGAGAAACATTGTCGATTACAACAATACCTGTTTCTGCTCCCATGTCAAACAACACACGACTATTTGCAGAACCAAAATCTGTAGCTGTCAGTTTAAGAACAAATGTTTGATTTGTTTCAGTAAGATTTACCGTTTCTATTGCAGCAGTAAAGTTTCCCTCATTTAATCCAATTCCAGCAATTATAGAACGAGTATTTCCTGGTGAGGTCGATGCTTCAAAGGTCAGAATGTAAGTTTCACCTTGAGTGATCGCCACTCCGTTGCTAAGATTTACATCAAATGCATTTCCTGCTGTGGCTACATCCGCAAAATTGAAGCTGTTTCCACCCTCAGTTTGGATGTTGAATGCATTTCCGAACCATGAACCATCGTCTCCCAATTCAAAATCACCATTGGTAAGGAGTTCACCACCTGTATCCACTTTCACAACAAGTGTTACATTATCGATTACAACAATACCCGTTTCTGCTCCCATATCAAATAATACACGGCTATTAGCAGAGCCAAATCCGGTAGCTGTTAACTCTAACATAAAAGTTTGGGTTGTTTCTGTAAGATTAACTGTCTCTGTTGCTGAAGAAAAGTCTCCTTCGTTCAATCCTATACCTGCAAGTATAGAGCGTGTATTTCCTGCAGACGTGGATGCTTCAAAAGTTAAGATGTATGTCTCACCCTGAATGATTGGCACACCTTGACTTAGGTTTACATCGAACGCATTCCCTGCAGTGGCTACATCAGCAAAGTTGAAGCTGTTTCCACCTTCTGTTTGGATGTTTAATGCATTCCCGAACCATGAACCATCGTCTCCCAATTCGAAATCACCATTGGTTAGAAGTCCTTCACTAGGATTTTCCTCTTTCTTTACTGTTAGAGAAACATTGTCAATTACAACAATGCCCGTCTCAGCGCCCATATCAAATAAAACACGGCTATTAGCAGAGCCAAATCCGGTAGCTGTTAACTCTAACATAAAAGTTTGGGTTGTTTCTGTAAGATTAACTGTCTCTGCAGCTGAAGAAAAGTCTCCTTCGTTCAATCCTATACCAGCAAGTATGGAGCGTGTATTTCCTGTTGAGGTAGATGCATCGAAAGTCAGGATATATGTTTCACCTTGTGCGATTGCAACTCCCTGGCTAAGATTTACATCGAAGGTATTTCCGGCTGCGGCTACATCTGCAAAGTTAAAGCTGTTTCCACCCTCGGTTTGAATGTTGAATGCATTTCCAAACCATGAACCGTCATCTCCTGATTCAAAATCGCCATTGGTTAAAAGTTCACCACCAGGCTCAACTACACCTTCTTCTTTATACAGATAAATGTTATCAACATATACAGTGTCTAAATTTGATGTAATTAAGAACTGAGCAATATCATCTCTTGTTTGAGGCGCATTGGTCCAATCCGAAATAGGGACGTCTATAGAAATCCATTTACCTGATTCTATTGCCGGTGATGTTCCAGTATTGATTGGTAGTTCAAAAGCAGAAACTTCTCCGGATGTTCCACCCCATTGCGAGAATTTGGAGTTGAATACTTTTCCTGTTAAATCATTACTGGATGTCCAGAAATCCATATGGAAGTGAGTCATTGTTGACGCATCTTGTTTGTTGCTTGCAAAGTCGATTCCAACAAAATTTGTGAAATCTATCTCAAGAGTTGAGTTACCTTCAATCATTACTTCAGCTACATCTGAGTCGTCAAAACCCGCAGATAAAGCATCCAAGTTAATGTTTGGATATACATCACTATAAATGGAAATCACATCTGCTGAATTTCTAACCGGAGGTGCCGGAGCTGCTACCATCGGTTGGTTTCCAACAGAACTTCCACCCTCTTTGTATAAATAGATATTATCTACATAAACTACGTCCAAATTTGAAGTAATCAAGAACTGAGCAATATCATCTCTGGTTTGAGGCGCGTTGGTCCAATCTGAAATAGGAACATCAATAGATACCCAAGATCCGGAAACAATAGCCGGTGAAGTTCCGGTGTTGATTGGTAACTCAAAAGCGGAAACTTCTCCTCCTGTTCCTCCCCATTGCGAGAATTTAGAATTGAATACCTTTCCTACTAAGTCATCACTCGCCGTCCAGAAATCCATATGGAAATGAGTCATTGTTGATGCATCTTTTTTGTTACTCGAAAAGTCAATTCCAATGAAGTTTGTGAAGTCTATCTCGAGTGTAGCATTTCCATCAATCATTACTTCTGACACGTCAGAATCATCGAATCCAGCTGATAATGCATCTAACGCAATATTCGTATATGCATCACTATAAATAGATATTACATCTGCAGCATCTCTAGCAGTTGGTGCCGGAGCAGCAGTAGCAGGAGAAGTGATAGCATATGAGACAGTATATGTAGTTGAATCAGTTTCATCTTCGGAAACTACTTTTACTGTAGCATCACCTGGAATACCTGAAGCTTGGGTAATTGTTACTGTAGCATTTGCGTTTGTAGACGTCGCAGCTGTGATTTGAGGAACAGTTGTTGTACCTGCCACCAATCCGTATTTATAACTTTCTACACCTGCACTAAAGTTAGCAATAGTTTCCCCATCAACTTTCAGGTCACTTAATGTAGCGTCACTTTGAGGAGTTGATGCGTTTTTCCAGAAATAAATATTATCAACATAAATCGAGTCAGTGCTTCCATTTCCGCCGTCAAATTTCAATTCTTTAACCTGAGTTGGGTCACCTGTAATTCCTGAAATCGGAATATCTACACTTATCCAAGTGCGGGCGCCTGTATTTGTAATGCTATGCGCTATTTCAGCACCAGAGCTGATTGCATATACGTTAGGATTAAAAGTGCTGTTCACCCAAATATCAACATGCATAAACTCCATTGATGATATATCCTGAACGCTTCCTAGTACGTTACCTTGATAATTAAAATTTGGGTAAGCCAATACAATATTTCCGGTTCCCGGATCAAAACTGGTGTTTGCCGTTGAAAAGCCGGATTGCCCCCAGTTAGGATTATAGTTGCTTCCCGTTACATCAGTATATGCACCGCTGAATATTGAGATCACATTCTCTGAATCTCTAGCAGGCGGGTCTGTTGCATTATCTGTTGGTGCTTGTCCGTAACTACTTATAGCAGCAAACAGCAAAGCGATTAAAAATGTTAGATGTTTCATAATTTTATAATTGTTGTTGAGGATTGTATCGTATTTATATTTCTATACTTGTCGTTTGTTGTTTTTTTGTTTTTGTAACCATATCTGGTTGTAGGTTCTTGTTTTGCAAAGCGAGCTTAGGAGTTCTGTCTGTTTTAAAAAGCCCCCAGTGTTTTTCAGGTTCGAGCGGATCAGGTGAACCTTTCCAGGACTCGTCGAAAGCCTCGAAATAAAACGTCAAAATGTTTTCCTGAGTCGTCCATTCGTTTAACTTTTCGAAATACATTTTTTGGAACATCTCATTTACGTTCGAAGGATCTATCCCATTTCCATTCGACTGAGTTGTCCATCCTGCTTCAGTAATTACTACAGGTTTATTCGGATATTTTTTAGCTACGGAATAGTAGTTCTCCTTAGTGAATTCGAGCGCTTCATAAATATTTTTATATTCCCAAACCGGATAAGCATGAATCGAAATGAAATCGACAGAATTACCCAACGCTTCTAAATTTGATAACCATGGAGCATAGTTTTCACAAAAAGTTACCGGTTGAGATGTGCTTTCCTGAACTTGTTTTACATAGTTGAGAACTTTGTCTTCAGGGACGTAGTGATCTGTCCAATCTACACACGCTTCATTTCCTACTGATAGAGCACAAATTATTTCCGGGAATTGATTTCCTAACTCTATCAGCTTTTCAATTTTCTTTTGATTACTGAGTATATTTTTTTCTAACTGTGGTATTGAATAAACACCTCCATCCCAAGGGCAGTTAAAATTGTTTTTCTCAGCCTCTATATAAGCTCCCAGCATTACCTGAAAATCGAAGCTTTCATTTTCAATTACTTCTAAAACCGTTTTGGCATGTTTATCACAATCATACAATCGAAGGTATTTCCAGTGGCCGTCCAGTAGATTCAAGTCTTCTTTAACCTCTTCATAGCTTGGGAATGCCTTTCCCGGTTGTTGCCCATCTCTAAATCCTGAGTAACAAATAGCTTGTCCCTGCTTAATACCTATTTTATGAAATGTGTTCATGTTCAAAATTTCAGCTCCCCGTTTTTATCCCAAACACCCCAATAAGCTCCAACTTCACCTTCGTCACTCACTTTCCATGATTCATCGAATGATGAGAAGTAAAAAATTTCGATATCTTCATCATGACACCATAGATTGGCGTTAATGAAATACTTCATAGCCTGTTCTTTTCCGGGTAATGCCCCACCTAAACCTTCGCCTTGACTTGGCCATCCTGTTTCAGTGATAATGACTCTCTTATCATCTCCGGCTGCTTCTTTTGCCTGATAATACATTTGTCTCATATGCTGAAAGGAATCTTGAAAGCTGGTTCCTTCCCAATATGGATAGCAGTTGCATAAAATCACATCGCACAGATCAGTAATAGCCGGCCTTTCCACGAACTCGTAATATGCGTCTACATATCCAACGGGGATATCTTTCAACTCACTTTTGACATATTGAATGTATTCTATAAGCTCTTCTTCAGTCAGATCGTCTCTGTAAAGCACTTCATTTCCTACAGCTGCTATATCTACATAGCCCTCTTTCGCAAGTTTGATCAACCCATCGATCTCTTCTTTATTCTTCTCTTTATCACTGCCCAGCCAGGCACCTACCAAAGTAGTCATCCCTAATTCTTTAGCCACTATAGGAACAAGCTCATTTCCTTCGGTGCACGAAAAAGACCGAATTGCCTGTGTATGCGGTTCCAGCTTAAGCATTCTCCGGTGGATCTGATCTTTTGATATGATATCTCCCGGTTTCTGTCCCTCTTCATACATACTGAAGCAGAACCCATTTATTCCGTCATTTAAAACTTCATAAAACAAATGTGTAATCTCATCGCCTGAAAGTTCATCGATATAAGCCAGTTTAGCTACTGTATCTGATTCTTTATATTTGAGATATTTTTCTTTTCTTAATGACATGTTTCTTTTACTCTAAATTAATTTTTACAGCTCGCCTCTTCTTTCTACTAACTTGTTCTGAATTTCTCTTGCTCGTTCTTCTGTTAGGTCATAGCTATGCATAACCCATATTGCTAAACCAGCAGTTATTGCAGGGATGGCTATATCTGCAATTCTTAAATTTGTCAATGTGGCTACTGTTTGAGTCGCAGCATTCTGATCAAAACCAACCAGTTCTAATACCAGACCACCTAGAACCAGTGCCAATGCCTGACCTAGCTTTACCATCCACCAATAAATGGCTCCAAATGTGCCTTCTTTTCTCGGCATTCCATTTTCAAGTTCATCTAAGTCACATACATCTGCAGTCATACTCATCATGAGTGTGAAAAGCCCTCCAAGACCAAATGCCATAAATGGAATAGGCATAAAAATTAACCATGGATTTTCGGGGCTGAATCCCCACCATTTCAAAATGTAACCTACAATAGAAAGTGCTGTAGAGATTGTGAAGGCTTTACGTTTTCCAATTTTATTTGAAATCCAGGAAACTATTGGAATAACCAGAAAAGCTGTTGTAACTGCGGTTATAGTAGAGAACCAAGCCGGCCAGTTCCCTGCCAAACCATAGTCCCCGTTAAACATGTAAAACACGATAATGAAGTAACTGAATGATGCAACTAGTTGAAACCCGTTAAATACCAGAAATGTAGCTGCGCAAAGCTTTACAAAAGGTTTGTTCTTTGATACTTCTACAATACTTACAAAAAGATCTTTAAGATTAGAAAGTGCCGACTTAAAGTTGATCTCTTTCCGATTCTCCATATTCGAAGCATCAATTCCCTTACAGAAAATTGCCGGTAATAAACCCATAAGAAGGCAAATGACTCCTACAACTACCGATAATTGTCTGACTCCTACTGCTTGGCTTTCAAATAAATCAGGATCAGCAATTAATACCCAAAACCATGGAACTATCATCCACGCTATTTGTCCAACCGTTTGAGAAAAAGCCATTAGTCGCGTTCGCTCGTTATAGTCAGATGTCATTTCATAACCAAGACCTATCAAAGGAGTTGCAAACATGGTATTCCCAACTAAAAAGACCATAGACATGATGAGGAAATACCAAAAATTGTAGGTTTGAGAATTGGTTTCATCCAGCTGCCATAGCAAGATGAAAAACAGACCACTAAGTATTGCACCAACAAAGATGTAAGGTCTTCTACGTCCCCAATTAGATTTAGTATTATCAGAAATAAAACCCATTATTGGGTCTGTAAGAGCATCAAAAATTCTAGGAAGCCCACCTAACAAACCGGCCAAGAAAGGATTCATTCCAAATGCTGTCAGTAAGAAAAACATAAATACTCCCAATGCTCCGGGAAGTAAATTGAGAACCAAATGACCTGCACCAAATGCAGATTTTTGTAAAAGAGGGACTTTTCCTCTTACTGATGCTTGTTGATTAGCCATTAACTTTTGTTCATTTTTTAATTGATCACTACCGTTTGTACTGCATTACCACTAATTGCGAACTCTGCTTTCTTTCCTTTCAAATCCAACTGGAAGCTTCTTGCTTCTTCACTCTGGTTTAGAATTACTACTACAACTGATTTATCCGGGTTCTGAACTGCTGTCAATAAAATCTCTTCATCGTCGTGAGAATGACTTATTCTCATCGCGCCGGGTCTTATGTATCTGCTGAAGTGAGACATTGTGTAATACAAAGGCGTGAAGTACACTTCATCTTGTTCGGGATCAACAATAACCGGAGCTAAACACCAGTTCTTTGCCCAGTTTGGTCCACCTTGTCTGTCCAGAACCATGTTCCAGTCAACCCAACCATCTACCCAATTATTCAAAGTTCCGATCATATCCCTTGCATATCGGTAAACGGGTGCATATTTGGGGTGTAAATATTTTTTGTCTTCAGGAGCCCAGTCCCAACCCCAATCCGTAGCCTCTTTGCTCCAATACCATTTATCATCTTTCCATACCGGAACTTCAGCGTCAGCAGTTGCTTCGGTTTGGATCAGATATTTATCCGGTGCGGAATTGTGTGCATACTGAAGTGCTTCCGAAAAAACATCGTATGTACTTCCATACCAATGCACGGCAGCTCCATCGAAATACTTTTTTGCTTCTTCATCACCGTACATGGCATCAATCCACTCGATCATTTCAGAATCACGATTTTGATCGTATCCCAGAAGAACTATGTCATGTCCGTCGTTTTCTAATTGGGGACCCAAATGATTGATCACGAATTCGTTTTGTTCTTCAGGAGAAAAATGCATGCTCTCCCAGTTACTATCGTTGCCAAGCGGTTCATTTTCTACGGTAATTCCCCAGATGTCAATGCCTTCCTGTTTGTAAGCATCTAAGTATTTTGAGAAAAACAGCGCCCATGTATCATAGTATTTTGGAAGCAGTTTCCCGCCTTTCCAGTCGTTGTTGTCTTTCATCCATGGTGGAGCAGTCCATGGAGATGAAATGATCTTAAATCCATCTTTTGACACTTCCATCGCATCTTTGATCATCGGGATAATATCATCCCGGTCTTCTTCAATTGAGAAATTCTCGAGTTCCATATCATCCTTTACAGACGCATAAGAATAATTACCCAAAGAGAAGTCGCTCGAATTGATATGAGTCCGTGTTAATGAATATTTTGCTCCGGATTCTCCGAAATAAGCTTCAATGATCTTATCTCTGTTTTCCTGACTTAACTCATTCAATAAGTAAGCAGAAGCTTCTGTGAAAGAACCTCCGAAGCCTGTGATCTTCTGAAATGTTTCGTCAGGATTGATAGAAATGTTCACAACTTTATCTGCTTCAGGAAAACTATTTAATTTGGTTAAGCTGTTCCCTTCTTTCGATGTTTCATATACTTCAATGTCCATAGTTTCAGTATTTGAGCAACTTACAGTGAGCATTAAAAGCAGGAATATGTTTTGTGTAATTTTTTTCATAATTCTGCTCTACTGATTTTTCTTAGCTTGAATTTCCGCATTGGTCGGTGGCACTTTTACAGTTTTCATCAACTCTTCGACATTCCCACCGAATGTTTTTGTGATGGGTTTTCCATCTCTGGTTAAACCTTCAAATACTCCTGCATCCACCATTTCCCAGAGTGGATACTTGGCTTCGGATTGTAGGGTTATTAATCCGAAATGATTTTCTGACCCCAATTGATTCTGAGCATCTTTCCACTTCTCATCAAAAGCTTCGAAATAGAACACAGAAACTTTATTCTCATCTGTCCATGATCTGATCAGATCGTGATAGCGGCCCATTTTAAATTCATCAGTCGCTTTGGATCCGTTATTTCCATAAAAGCCATTTGATACGGTAGCCCATCCTGTTTCTCCAATATGTACAGGTTTATTGACTCCGATACTTTTCATGTAATCGATTACACTTTGATATTGAGATGTGGCATAGTTCAATGATCGTTGCATTGCGGCTTCGATCTTTTCTTCATCAGAAAGATTTAGTTCATTATCCCTCACTCCCCAGAAATCCGGATTGTAGTGAGTGTCATGCATCGGATACGTGTGCATGGAAATGTAGTCTATAGATCTGATCAGTTCATTCAAATCTTCTTTATGGTATTCTTCACCGCCACCGCCCCACGAAGCGAAATTGTCTGAACTTGTGATCCACAGATCTTTTGGGAGTTTACCTTCTTTCTTTAAATCTTGAAGATGCTTTACCCAGTGCAAAATAATTCCCGGTTCTACCCAGTACTCTTCCTGCCAATGAACCATTGCTTCATTGCCAACTGCAATGATCTTTACGATGTCAGGATATTTATTGGCTAAATTAGCAGCTCTTTCAATTTCTTTGGAGTTTCTTGGGCTGTCTTCATCACGAATTCTATCAGGCTTTTCAGTCCATGCATTTTTTGCATCGATCCAAGCACCCATCATCACATACATCTCAAATTCGGGATCTTCTTTTTTCAGCTCAGAAATTGCCTCCAACAATCTTGGAACAGCTTCGAGATATACGTTATAAGTTCTAATGATCTTGATTCCCATTGCTTCCAGCAAAAGCATGTCTTCTTTTAATTCCACTATTGTAGGAACTACATCTCTGGAAAGTTCTCTGTAGCCACTGTATGAAATTGCCTGGTATTCCGGATTTCCCAGTATCTCTTTTGCTGAAATGTTTTTTGAACTCATTTTTTTATCCGTTCTATTACCGCAAGCCATCAACAGCAATGAAGCCAGAAGTGTAATTACAGTTAATAGTTTTGTCATTTGTTTACGGTTATTATTTCTGAGTGTGGTTTATCGAAGATCTTTTTCTTGTATTGAAACAGTGATCTTTTTTACTCTTCCTGATCTTTCAAATACCTCGCTTGCTAAATTTTCATCCAACTCAGGTGTTTCGAAGCTTTTCGAAGATCCATCGCTTAGCTCTACATCTAATCCACTTTTGTCAGAAATCCGGTAGATCACAGGAACCTGACAGCAAGTAAATGCTAAGGTGTTTTCAGGTAATTCGATCTTATATTCGTTCTGATCTACTGATACCATATCGAATGATTTCTTTTCTTTTGAGAACTCTTCTTTTTTCATAAATGATGGATCAAAACTCAGTCTTCCATCTTTGATCTCAATGCCCAGTTCTCCGATTCTTACCAAAATATCTTCCTTAACCTGTCCCGTCATTCCCGGTTGCTGAGCTCCACGATGTGCAGGTGTATGTGAGTATGGATCAGTAGGAAAAGCTCCGTATAATTCCGGTGATTTGTGAACACCAATGCCTTCTCCTATTTCATCGAAGTGTTTCGCAAGTTTCTTTACAACATCTTTATCAGAATTAGATTCATCAGCTCTCTCACACACTTCATAGACTGCAAGGTGTAGTTTAGAAACCATGTGCCAATAAATAGACCCAAGTCCTTCATATCCGAAGAAAGTACCTGACCTGCCGGTAAATGATTTGTGATCAAATACGTTCTCAAAAACTCCAAGGATTAGTTTTTCTTCCTTTTCTACTAATGATTTGTATTTATCTGATAAGTCAGCTAATCCCTTTTTGAGATCACGGGCATTCCTGAAATTTCCATTAAAATGGTATTCACCATTAACATCTTTTGTTATGATTCGATGATTACCATCCGCTTCAAGCTTTTTAAGAAGTTCTGACTTACTTATTTCTTCTTTCGGAATAGTATTTTTTTCGAGGAAACCCGGTAATTCTTTGTTCGGGTATAGGATATAGCTCTGTTGATCATCCCGATACAGCGCGCTAGCCCGGAGTGCATCCAGAACTTTAAGCTCGTCTTTTGAGCTTAGATAACCTGAACTAAGCACTGCAACCTGACCTTCAAGCATTTCATCCAAATGAGAAATAGAAATTTCGTCTTCATCTACGCTCATCAGGTTATAGGCATGATACAGGTCGTCTTCTCTTTGGTTAGCTTCTATAGAGTGCTCTAAAAATTGGAGCGCTGTAGTTACGAAACCTTTGATCTGATCTAATTCGATTTTAACCGACTCACCACTAAAACCGTGATCATAAATTTGATTTCTGTATTCGCTACCGGCAAGTCCAAGCTTGTCAGTGATCTTTTTTCGTTCTGAATCACTGATAGAGCTGTTTAATAATGTCTGATTGTTCACCAGTACATCATTAATGGAGTTAAATAATTTTGCTAACTCTTCAGAAACTGAATATGAATTCGATTCAACGTCTGCCAAAACAGGTTCTATGAACTTCAAAAATCTTCTCAGATAATAGAGAGTAACCATTGACACACCATTACCTACTAAAGCATTGTTTGCATCATTCCACTCAGGACGTTGAGTGTTCATCCAGATGCCGGCTTCGGGAATAAAGTTGGAAACTTTTGCTAATACAGTAGCAAGGATCTTCTCTAAAAAATTAACATGGTGAATTACCTCTTTTTTACTGCTAAGCAAGGCTCCGTCAGCTCCTCTTTCTGCTACTTTTTGACGAATTGATTTGTCTGACTCTTCATCGAACTCAATTGTGTCTTTTGGGTCTTTAACAATGTCTTCGTAAGACTTAATACGATAAGGAACATTTGCGTATACAAAGCTTTCTTCTCCGAATAATGTCTTTAAAGCTTTGGGATCATATTTCTCATAGAACTCAAGGAACTTCAACAAATAGATTATCTGGTGATCTCCCCAATAACCTATGTAAGACCAAGGATCATCCGGTTCTATGGTTTCCCAATCAAAACCACCTTTAGTAACTCGATATGGATTGTAGCCGTCAAAAGTGGTTGCGTTTAAAAACTTGAAGATCATCCCTTCTAAAAAATCCGGGTATGAGTAAACCAGTGCTTCCCAATTTTGGAAAATGTCTCTCCAGTTTCCTTCGTAGTCTAAGATCTTTGATCCATCAATTTCACTATGCGTATTGATAGAAAACTGATTCCATGGTCTGCTAGGATCTCCATGTCTTCGGCTGAACTTCAGTGGCAAGTATTCTTTGGAAAGTCTTATCAGATCAACATCTGAAATATTTTCCAACGATTGATTTAATTCATTTTTAACAAAGGAGTCTTTTAATGAGTTTATGAAATCAGGATTCCTGTCAACTACTTGCTTACTGGCTTTTCTTAAATACGCAACAAAGTCATTTTTTTCGATCTTGTAATTTTCATCGAATGTCCCCCCGCGCATTATATTGAACAATACATTTGAATAATGACGTGTATCGTTCAGGACATCACTGGTAAGTTGAAGCCCATCAGCGCCGGCCACCAATTGCTTTAATTTTTGGGTACCAAGTTCTATATCCTCATCTATCACTTTGGTTAAACCTGAATCATTTTTGATTTGGTGATTCAACCTTGCTACATGAGCGTGATCCAGATTTACATTTGCAACAAAGGACCATTTCTTCTCGGAATTTCTGGACAGATCGATCTCAGATTCAATGAAATAAGCGCCTTTCTCGCCTTTTATATCTGTCTCTTGCTGAATTCTTTTGCCGGTTCTAAATTCATCTAATTGCTTTGAAGAAAGCAGATATTTGGCGTTCTCTAATCCATATGACCAAACCGCATTTGCTTTCAGAGCTTCGCTTGGCTCTGCTTTATCAACTATAATTGCACTCAAGGCAAAAATTCCTAAGCCTGAATCTTTAACAAGCTCACTTCTTTTGTAAGCATCCACCAAATTACTTGCTCTGGTTTGCAGATCAGCGCTAACGCCAAATGGCATTATGTTTTGCAAGCCATCTAAAACAGTAACTTTTCTGTTTTTTGAACCGGAATTGATCAAAGTAGATCTTTTCACAAAACCGTACAGGTTACTGGTATTCCACTGATATCGGAATGTCAAATCCAGATCATGATTGATCTCCTCAAACATGATCTTATTGCCAAATCGATTTTTATATAAATTTCTGGTCGTTTTAAACTTACTCTCATTTCTAACTGAAAAAGGCTCCCAGATCTTAATATCATCTTCAGTAGCAACCTGGAAAATAGTTTTGTTCCCTGTGATGTCTTCTAGATCAGTGATCTTATCATCGGTATAGTATGGAAACAATGCGTATTCGGAGTTTTTTCTTCCGGCTGTAAGACCTCCATTGCTTGAAATAAACATCCAATGGTTAGAATCACTCACTATGCTCATGAAAAATGGACGCGTTGAATCATGGTTTGGTATTTTAAACCAGAATTCTTCATTTATCTTTTCAAGGGAAATTGACACAGAAATAGTTGAATTTAGTTGGTTAATGATTGATTTCTATTAACGTTCAGATTTTATTCAGAATAAACCCGCACGTAGTCGATTATTAAAGTTTGTGGGAACCTGGTTGTCTGATTTGGTGAACCTACATAATTGCCCCCAACAGCTACATTCAGTATCAGAAAGAAAGGATCATTATAGACCCACTCATTTCCTGCGTTTTCAATTTGTTCTTTTGTAACTGTGTGATGAAGAAAGCCATCTACATAAAAGTCGATTTTATCAGTAAACCATTCTGCTGCAAAAACATGGAACTCAGTGTCAAAACGACTATTTGAAAGAGTGTAATCACCCGAAATACCATTTCCGGCTGAGTATCCGGGTCCGTGAGCCGTACTGGCAATTTTGGTTGGCTGTTGCCCGCGAAGTTCCATCACATCGATCTCTCCTATTTGTGGCCAGATCTCTCCACTATTGCTTGTTCCTAGTAACCAAAAAGCAGGCCACAAACCTTGTCCAAATGGTGTTTTTATGCGAGCTTCAATGCGACCATATGTAATTTCGAGTTTGTCCTGTGTCGTTATTCTGGCTGATGTATAATTAGCTCCTTCAAAATTTTCTTCCCGAGCCGTAATTATAAGATTTCCATCTCTATCTAATGAAACATTTTCTGATCGGTCAGTATAGTATTGAAGCTCATTGTTTCCCCAACCGTTCTGACCTCTGCCAATTTCGAAATTCCATTTTGATTGATCCAAAGTAGCTCCTTCAGCTCCATCAAATTCATCACTCCAAACCAATTGCCAGTCTGTACCATCATCTGTAGAAGTACATCCAAAAATCAGAAACAGTGGTAAAACCAAAATCGCTAATCTCTTTAACTTTGTTTGTGATCGCATTGATTTCATAATTTCCTGATTCCCCAAGCTTAATTTTTGAAGAAGTAAATGTTGTCTACGAAAATATCTGAAACGGTATTATCAGACACGAAGAACGTTAATCCGATCTCAGAACGATCATTTAGTCCGTTGAAACTGCTTAGAGGAATATCTAAGCCTAGCCATGTATTCTGCAGTAAAATGTTTGAATTGATGGTGAATGAACCCGATGTCTCGCCATCACCTACGGAGTTAAGAAGTATCAAACGTATAAAGTCACCTGGCTGTATTGCTTCATTTACATTAATGTCTACATGAAGATGTGTCATTTCAGTAGCATCAATACTTGGTACATTCATAAATGTACCAATGCCTACAAAGTTCAGTTGAGTATAGTTTATTACTCCATTTCCATTTACAATAAGATCAGCTCCACCAGGCCCTGTACCTCCTTGAGTAGTTTGTCCGTCTCCATTAAAAAAGCCATTGTAGTAATCTACTTCTACATTATTATATGCATCGCTGAATATGGAAATTACATTTGCAGCATCTCTTGTTGGAGTTGGTGCCGAGACAAAAGTCCCACGGGATTCTACAGTCAATGATCCATCAGCATCTACCTCTCTAACAGAAGCCGTAATTACAGCCGATCCCTGAGCACCTACTAATACATTCCCCTGCTCATCAACTTCGGCGGTTGAAGTATTGCTGGATGCAAACTCAAAGTAAGCCGCTGCTGAATTAACGGATTGATCTGTACCATCACCCAGATTATAGATCGAGTTTAAGCCCGATAACGAAGTTGTAACACCTGAAAAAGTATTTGTAGTTTGATCTTCCCCATTAAGAATTTCGAATCTTGGTTGACCTATTGTTCCTAAGTTTTCAAATTTTACTTCATCAATCCAAACAGTGTAACCCTTCCCATCTATTGGGCCAAAAGAGTAGAAGAACATTCCTTTTTCTGATGTTAGTTTAGAGGGATCGGGAATTGGAATAATATATTTCTTCCAGTTTGTGTTAGCTCTGAAATCAGTAACCTCAGCGGTAAATTTATTCTGATCAAGATCATTCCCAAAGCCAACAACTCCTAGCGGTACTGATTCAGTTGCTTTTGCATAGAATGTCAATGCATTATACTCGGAAAGATCTCTTGGACTTGTAGTAAAAAATGTGCCACCAGCGTATGACCCTCGGGGATCATTGACATCCGGCACTGCAAATCTCATAGAAGAACCTATTCCATCAGATGTAACATCGGTATCTACTTGAAAAGCATTAAGAACAGCTCCCTGAAATACAGCGTATTCTAACCCTCCACTAAATCCGTCAACAAAAACATTCGGATTATTTGACAGCTCGGCTTCTTCTAATCCATCTACTGATCGTTCGCAACCTGTTGTAATTAAAATTAGCAATAAGCCTGAAAAAATAACCTTTGTCATAATTTTTGTAGTAATTGTATTCATCTTTTTGCCTCTCATTAATTTCTTATGTCGATTTGGATATAAGTACTGATTTGCCACTCAGTTCCATTATCAAAACCTGGTGCAGTTGGCTCTGGAACACGTTCCCCAGCATCATTTGTAGTGTAGGTCGGAGCATAGCGAGGTGAAAAATCATTAAGCGTTCTGAACGTCCCTCTTACACCTAATCGAGTTTGCGGAACATTGAACCAATCCGGTTTACCTAAGCTCATTGACAGATCTGCCATCAACTGAAGTGGATATGTAAGATTGAAATCCCGGTGATAATCGTAAGGGCCCCAATCATTAACTTTTACTGAACTATTCAGCATCAATTTTTTTCTTATCATTCGTACATCAGCGCCAAATCTTTCTAACATTCTTGGGTCACTTCCATTTGCTTGTGCATTCCCGCCGTAAATAAGTGCAATTATTCCTGTTTCTCTGTTTAGTTTTGATACAATTCGTGCATTCACTTCTATAAGATCTTTTGCAGGTGGAGCTCCATCAAACGGGAACAATGTTCTTCCATCCGGTAGAATACCTATTGCTGCATCCTGTGTTGTTGGCAGGTGTCGATATACAAAACCAAGACTTGCAGAAAATTTTGAATCTTCCATCATATCGTTATTCCATTCATAAAAGAATGAGCCCGGAGTAGGATCATAGGTAAACAGAATCTCGCCGGCTATTTGTTCTCTGTTAGATCTTACTATGAAAGGATCTGCCAAAATATTTCGTGGACGTCCGGGAGCACCTACATCACTTGGAATTGGTCCTTCGATTGGTTTTTGCCATAAAAAATTCGGCGCTATCTGGAGGTTTCCAATTGAATAAGTAAAACCTGTAAGGAAATTATATTGGTTACCACTCCCACTATCTTTTAATCTCCATCCTGTGTATGTAATTGTTGGATCTGCACCACCGTTAGCGACTAAGCCCATGATTGCAGATTGAGCATACCAATTAAAAGTGCCGCCTGTATATGTGAACTTTATCTTGCCACCGAAGTTATCCATTGGCTTGATCTCATCCTGATACACTCGTGTGCTGTCGCCTTCCTTTCTAGTCAGTTGGAATTCACGCCCGTTTAGTGGTTGTCCTGCCCATAAACCTCCAACTTCTACGCCAACTTTCCCAAACTCTCTGTCTGCATAAAGTGAAAGTCTACGTGTTTTAGGCTGCGGAATTGCAAAAGAACTATTCACATCCGTTCCCTGCTGCTCAAGATCTTCGTGGAAGATTCCTGTGAAATCTGTCTTCCCGTAAGTTTTTGAATACTTTAATAAGAAAGCTGGATTAGCACCCCACCAAAGTTCCGGTCCGAACGCTAACTTCAATCCATCAAACTGTTTCTTTCCTTCTACTTCTACTCCGGCCGGAGCTGTTCCGTTATATATATCGATATTAGGTCCATAATTAGCTTCAGGATACAATCCAAAGAAATCACCTTCGTAAGCCCAGTGATAATGACCTGTTCTGTAAAACCCGGTAAGATTGAAATACTCCTGATCCCAGTTAAAACTTGAGCTGTAGATAGCTAGCCTATTCATGGACTCATCTGTAATCAGGCCATCTCTGCCTTCAAGTTGAACCGGGCGACCTCTGTTTTCGTAAAAAATCTCATCAATTGGGTTCAGAGGAACATTTCCTAACACATTGAAATCTACATTAGCTCTAACATTAGGTGCAGGATTCGCTTCTATTCCGAAGTAAATAGACTGCATATGATCAAAACCCTGCTTGTTAGGGTACACTTGTGCTGTGGCATCTGCGTCTTTAGGAGTGGTGATTAAAGTTCCACCCGTATTGTAAGTTTCGAAGTCTGCTGTAAATCTGCTGAGTTTAATTGCTCCGCCTGACTTACCCTCCAAGGCTGCTTTATCGGCTCTGGCTTTCAATTGTGCATCTCCCAGTGAAATATCACCGAAATATTGATTTAACCTGTTCTGGGTTACTCCTTCTTCATAAGGATCGAACTGATGAACTTCTTTAAGAACGTAGTATGCTGCTCTTGGAAACAGCTCATAAAATCCCTGAGAATTTGTAGGACCTTTTGCAGTAATTCCAAACCATTCTTCATTCATATTGTTTTCGCCTTCCTGGAAATCAAACTGATAACCACCGTTTGCCCAGGAAGCATTTACATCATGAATACTCAAATTTACTGTTTGTCCGTATTTCCACCATCCGTCACTAAACTGAAAGGTATATCCACCTAGAGAGTTGTCTGCCCCACCAAGTCCTGCAACATTTTCGTAAATAGCTTTCCAGTTATTAAGCTGATATCGAGCCTGGGCCGCTTGATCTTCCTGTACCGTTCTTGCATTAAAAGCATCGGACCCAAATTCTGTAAGCAACACAGGCTTGCCATATTCATTAGCTACTCTATCAAACAGATCGGTAAAAGTGAGCCCTCTGTAAACGTTTGTACCAAAGATATCAGCATCAGGTACTTCTTCGGCAATAATATCCATAAACAGTAAATCGCCGTTACAAATTGCTATCGGATGACCTGTGTCAATTTTCTTCATCTCTACAATTGCTTCGTTGAACAATTTGTACATAGCTCGTGCTCTTACTGTAGATCTGCGATCTTCTATAGGAATATCTTCTGTTTCTGCTCCATCCCAGAAAAGTCCATAGTTATTTTCGTTTCCTAAAAGAAATAACAGTAAGCCCGGAGTATCTTTATATTCTTGAACTAGTTCTGTGACCTCATCAATTAAAAGCGCTTTCACACGTGGATCAGAATAGTCTGTATTGGGTTGCCATACTCCATCAATGGTTAATCCGTATCTACCAAAAGAGTGGTTAAGCATGGTATAGATACCATAAGTTTCATAGATGTAAGTGATCCATTCTTTAGGAATGCCCGTGTATACACGAATAGAATTTACACCCATATTTTGAAGCAAAGCCATCTCATCATCAAGTGCTTGCTTGATAAACTCAGGAGTTTGATTCCATAAACTATAGTTGAAGTTTGTGCCTATTGGAAAATAATCCCAATTCATTCCATTTATTACCTTCGGTTCGCCATTTACATGTAGCTCCCAACCCTCATCTGTATTTTGGACAACTACCTGTTCAGCTTGACCAATTACTGAAGTAGTAACACCTAGCAAAATTGTTAAAATCAAGATGGGTTTTTTCATATTCATAACTGTTTGGATTTAGCGCTTGTGTTTAGCAGTTCCTGATTTTTTACGACAACTATTTCATTTATTTGTTGGAGTGTAAAATCAGTAGAACAGATTTCCAATATTTACAATGTATATACAGATAATAAAAAAGCGCTTTTCTGGTATTTAAAATGGGTTTTATTCTTAATACGAGTGGATTTTTAGAATCAAGTTCATTTTAAAGCTCTCTTCATTTTAAACCGGTTGTATATACTTTATAAAGGTAAGTGCACAAATATTTAGCTTATTTATTAGAGACCTTAACTATCAAAGACAGAATTTTATCTCTTTAGTATTACTATAGAAGTCATGGAGTTTTAAGAGGTAGAAAGTCACTTAATTATTGGATAAAAATTTATGAAGTCTTTTTTCTATTTACGCTCCACTTCCCGGTTTAAGCTTTTTAAAAACGCACGATTTACTACTGTATTTTTTCTACTCTCCTTTTCCATTATAAACTCAATGGTAAATGCTCAATCAGTAAACATCGGCAAAGGAAGTTACAGCACTGTGTTACCTGCCGCAGCTGTGGGACCACAAAATGTCCATGGTCAAAATCTTTCGCCAAAAGTAAGCCTTGATTTTTCTAAACCTATTCAGACTAATGATTTTTGGAGTAGTCTTATATTTCCTTTTTTTGATGACGCCCACTCCAGCATTCTATATGCGCATCCTTTAAATGCAAAGGCTATCAGCTCGGGACTTCAGATTGGATATACAACAAACTCTTTCTTAGCTGGTGAAGATTACATTTATCCATTTTCGCCTCAACTTAGAGTAGGCGTTGACGGACTAACCGCATCCGAAACAAAAACATCTGACTATGGCGACTGGACCGTTACAGCTCGCTGGGAAAATGACTCGAAATCTTTGGAAGCAACTCTGGGGCATGGATTACCCTTTGTGTTCTTTAAAATAACCGGAGGGGATGCTATTGTTGCCTCTCAACAAACTCCTTTCATATGGTACAGACAAAATGAAGTTTTAGGTTTGACTATAGATGGCAAACACTATGGAATTTTTGCTCCATCAGGTTCTACTTGGTCAGGCTCATCAACTTTTCAGTCTTCTCTGAATGGCAAAGATTATCTAACTGTCGCCCTACTACCAGATTCCCAAACGGCAACAATAGAATTTTTCCAAAAACATGCATACGCTCATGTCACTAATAGCATGATAGAATGGAATTATGATGAAATTTCTTCCGAACTAACCAGCACTTATACTTATGAGTCAGAACTTGTGGACAGCGCTGATGGTAACGTGAACGAAACTCTTACCGCCCTATACCTCCACCAATGGAAGCATTCTGACGATGAACTAACCGGTTATTCTTATACTTCTCCAAGAGGAGAAATGAAGCTTAAGCAAGGAAATGTATTTTCGACCGAACTTAAGTTTTCCGGGATTTTACCCGCTCTTCCTGATCAGGGAGATTATGATCGATCTCAATTACTTACTTTTGTAAAGCAAGTGGCAAATGAATCATTACCGGTAGGTCCTACTTATGAAAATGGTAAAGCGATGGGACGCTTTTCTCACCTGGTTCATATTGCTGATCAACTGGGAGCAAAAACTGAAAGAGATCATTTTATAGACCAGCTGAAATTCAGATTAGAAGATTGGTTTACAGCTGGGGGGTCTCAGGAATATTCTTACAACGCCGAATGGGATGTATTAACAGGATATCCATCCGGATTTGGAGCTGATAATCAAATTAATGATCACCATTTTCATGCAAGTTATGCAGTTATGAGCGCTGCAACTATTGCTCAATATGACAGCAGCTGGGCATCTCAGGAAAATTGGGGAGGCATGGTAAATCTTCTTATCAAGGATGCCAACAACTGGGACAGAACCGATACACAATTCCCATTTTTAAGATCTCATGATATCTATGCCGGGCATTCCTGGGCTTCAGGTCACGGTGCATTCGGAGATGGCAACAATCAGGAATCCAGTTCTGAATCTATGAATTTTGCTGCTGCAGCTTTCCTTTGGGGACAAGCTACCGATCAAAAGGAAATTCGCGACCTTGGAATTTTTCTTTATACAACTGAAGCTACTGCCATCGATCAATACTGGTTTGATGTTGAAGATGAAGTGTTTCCTCAGAATTATCCCCACAAAGCATTGGGAATTGTTTGGGGAAGCAAAGGAGTTCACGGGACATGGTTTGGTGGAGAACCTGAATTTATTCATGGAATCAATATCCTTCCAATAACCAGTGCTTCTATGTATTTGGGAAGAAACTCTGACTATGTAGTAGAAAACTATAATGAGGTTGTTGCTGAACGAGGTGGCCAACCTACTATTTGGAAAGATGTTTTTTGGGAATATCTGGCACTGGCTGATCCCGATCTTGCTTTGAGCTATTATTTAGCTGATCCTAATTATCAACCTTTTGATGGAGAATCCAGAGCACATACTTTGCACTGGCTATACAACATGAAAAAGATGGGAACTCCGGTAATGAATATTTTTGCTGACACGCCATCTTACTCTGTCTTTCTGGATAAAGAAGGGTTCCTTACCTATGTTGCTTACAATCCATCTGCAGCAGAGCTATTGGTTACTTTTTCTGACGGCTTTTCAATGACTATACAACCAAAATCCATAAATACTGCAACCGGCGATACTCCTGTTTCAATAGATAAATTTGATGAAAAACCACAGGATTTCAGTTTATCTCAGAATTATCCAAATCCATTCAATCCTGTAACAATAATTTCTTATTCACTACCAAACTCAGGTGAGGTCACACTTGAAGTGTATTCTTTATTGGGACAAAAATTAGCCTCTTTAGTCAGTAATAGACAATCAGCAGGAACACATTCAATTCAGTTTGATGCTTCTTCCCTATCAAGTGGCGTATATTTTTACAGATTGAAATTTGATGACCGGGTTATGATCAAAAAGATGACTTTGTTGAAATAACTTTAGTGAGTACTTTCTGGAACTTGAAAATCCTGAAATAAGAATTTATTCCCTGATGAGTACAACCAATAATACCAATCGCTCCGCATTTATCATTGTTACTACCCTCTTTTTTATGTGGGGATTTATCACTGTTTTAGTTGATGCTCTTATTCCCAGATTAAAAGATGTTTTTGAGCTTAGCTATTTTGAAGCAGGATTGGTTCAGTTCGCTTTCTTTACGGCCTACGCTGTATTTTCGATTCCCGGAGGGAAGATCATTTCCAAAATTGGATACAAAAAAGGAGTAGTGATCGGACTACTTACAATGGGATTGGGTTGTTTTTTGTTTTACCCCGCTGCTGATTTCAGAATATTTGGAGTTTTTCTTTTAGCAATGTTTGTACTAGCAGGTGGCATTACCATTTTACAGGTTGCAGCAAATCCATACGTTGCCGCTTTGGGTCCCGAAAGTTCTGCTTCAAGCCGGTTAAATTTATCGCAAGCTTTTAACTCTCTCGGAACATTTATAGCACCATTGGTCAGTGCCGCTTTTATATTGAGCAGCAGTGTTTTGAGTTCAAAGGAAGTTTCAAATCTATCTTCATCAGAACAGGAAGCTTATTATGTAGCAGAAGCTGCGGCTGTACAAAGTCCATTTCTGATTCTGGCCGGAGTGATCATTTTGTTAGCCATAATTTTTGCAGTTATAAAGCTTCCCAAGATTCTGGAAGGCGATGAAGACAAAAATGGCAGTTATAAAATTGCTTTAAAAACCCGACATCTTATGTTGGGCGCAGTTGGTATATTTGTTTATGTAGGCGCTGAAGTAACTATTGGTAGCTATATGGTCAACTATTTTCTGACGCTTGATATCGTTGAGCTGATTAGGAACAGCGGATTTATGCCCGGACTTGCAGAACTACTTTCCGGAACAGGAATCGATCAGGCAACACCAGCTCAACTCGCAGGTTCTTTTGTAGCACTTTACTGGGGTGGAGCTATGGTTGGTCGATTTATAGGCTCGGGTTTACAACTAATTATCAAACCATCAAAACTGCTTGCATTGTATGGGTTAATTAATGTTGGGTTATTATTTATCACAATGAATTCTTCCGGGTTACTCGCTGTCTGGACTGTACTCTGCATCGGACTTTTTAACTCTATTATGTTTCCAACCATCTTTACGTTGGCAATTAAAAAACTTGGAAAACATACCGCTCAAGGATCTGGTATTCTTTGTACTGCAATTGTAGGTGGAGCCTTTATTCCACCACTATTTGGTTTCTTTGCTGATACCTGGACCTTACAAGCTGCATTTATCATTCCTATCCTTTGCTATCTGTACATTAGTTGGTATGCAAAGTTTGGTTCTGAAGCGCCTGTTATACCATCTCCCGAATCTTAGGCTTCTGCTTTTTCACATGATTGATGTTAATGAGTTCTCCTATCAATCCGGTAGAAAGTAATTGAATACCTAGTACCATCAGTAGAATACCAAGAAAAAGCAGAGGTCTGTCTCCAATACCCTGATTTAGAAATAATCGTAATACTGCCAAATATGCATTTATTCCTGTACCTAGAAATAACAGTACAATTCCGAAAGTACCGAAAAAGTGCATTGGTTTTTGGAAATAGCGCTGTACAAAAAGAATTGTTATAAGATCAAGAAACCCATTTATAAAACGAGATAAACCGAATTTTGTAGTACCATATTTTCTTGGATGATGCTTTACGATCTTTTCCCCGATTCTTGCAAACCCCTCCTTCTTTGCCAACATAGGAATGTATCGATGGAGTTCTCCGTACAAATAAATATTATCGATAACCTCACGTTTATAAGCTTTTAGCCCACAGTTAAAATCATGTAGATGAATCCCTGCAGCTTTACGTGTTACATAATTAAAAAACTTTGATGGAACAGTTTTTGAAATTGGATCAAAGCGTTCTTTTTTCCACCCACTTACCATATCCAAACCATCTTTAAGCATCTGGATCATTTCGGGAACTTCGTTGGGGTCATCCTGAAGATCAGCATCCATCGTAACAACATACTTGCCTCTTACTTCCTCGAAACCGGCCTGTAACGCTACACTTTTCCCGTAATTATGACCAAAACTAATTCCTCTTACTTGCTCATGTTTTGAAGCAAGATCTTTGATCACTTGAAAAGAAGTATCCGTAGAGCCGTCATCCACAAAAATAACTTCGTACGAATATGTTGCTGAAATTGAATCCTCAATAGCTGTTGTTAACTCTGCTAAAGATTCCTCTTCATTATATAAAGGAACTACTATACTTATATCAACTTCAGGGCTTTCTTTTGAATTTTCCAAAATGCGTTCTTTTAAAATAGTTCAGAAATGATTTTCTTTGGTGAATTAAAGATGACAAAATACACTTTATACCCACTATGAAAAAATTGTATTACTCGATGGGCGAAGTTAGCAAGCTCACCGGACTTGCTCCACATGTTTTAAGAAGTTGGGAAAAAAATTACAGTGAACTTAATCCCAAGAAAAACAGTGCCGGAAACAGAGCTTATAAAGAAGAAGAAGTTGAACTCATATTCAAGATCAAAGAGCTGCTTGAGGAAAAAAAATATACATCTGCCGGTGTAAAGAAAGTACTCAAAAAGGAAAAAGAGCCCGAATCTGTTTCTTCAACAGAGATACCATCCGACGTAAGAAAAGACCTGAATGAGGTAAAAGTATTCCTAAACGATCTGTTAGAAAAACTTTAAACTGATTCTGTTTTATTTTTTCGAGTCATTAACAACATCAAGAACTGCAAACAGATCATAAGGGCAATTCCAACAAGATGGAGAACCTGCAGCACTCTAGGGACGTCCATATAAGCCAGCCCCACTCCTATTAAAACTTGCGCAAATATTAACACGACATTTACAATTCCCACTAACTTAAGTTGTCCCACAACTTCTTCCTTCCAAAGTATAAATCCTAAATAAGCGCCGGAAATAACAAGTGCCCATGAGAACGTTCGGTGAATTTCAAATATCTCTCCTAGCATTCCTATCCATGTAGAACGTGGAGGTACCAAAGCCGAATCTACTTCTTTTATCACATCAATTTGCTCGCGAACTTGTGTTCCCAAGACCATTTGAATGGTAGATAGAACCAAAAGAACAAGACCGATATTCCATAATTTTTTTTGCAGAGATCGATCTATTTGAAGCTGAATCAAATTTTCTGAAGCTTTAAACGCTGCATAAAGAAGTACGTTTACTATGATCATTGCAACAATCATGTGAACAGTAATGAGCCATTCGCTCAAGCCTGTTGCTACTACTTGCCCACCTAACCAACCTTGAAAGAGCACCAGTATAAAGGCAACAGCTGAGCTGTAAAAAACGGAGGGCTCTGATTTTCGGTACTTGAACGACCTTAAAAAAGTAGCAATGATCAATAAACCAATTACTGCGCCAACCAAACGATTTACGTATTCTATCCACGTTTTTATAACGTTAAACTGACTTGCATCAAATTGAGAAGGAAGATCAGCTATATTTGTTGGCGGAATCCACATACCGAAACATTTGGGCCAATCCGGACATCCAAGTCCGGCTCCGGCTGCTCTAACCAAGCCTCCAACCAGTATCAGAAACAATGTTGCAAAAACGGTAGTTATCGCTGTCTTTTGAAAGGAATTTAATTTCATATTTAAAGGTAACAATACTCTTTGAAAATGATTAACTTTGAATGCTAAAAATTTCAATATTTTCTGTTTTTCTATGAGTTCTATTGAAGAAAAAATTCAGGTCGAACGTTCGTTCACAGATGTAATTTCTGATTATCATCAGCTTACCAAACCCGGTATTACACTGGCGGTTTTGGCTAGTATGTTGGTAGGCTTTGTGTTAGGCAGTGGCAGTTCGTTCAATTTCATATTGATGATCCACGCGATCATCGGAACATATATGATCGCTGCCGGAACCGGAGCATACAACCAATTTATGGAGCGCCGACTTGACGGTTTGATGAAACGAACTGCGAAACGTCCACTTCCAGACAATCGTATTGCGGCTTCTTCCGGAATGTTTTTCTCATTGATCTTAATTTTTTCGGGACTCGTTTACCTGTTCATATTGGTTAATCCATTAGCCGGAGCTATTTCCTTTGCAACTACATTTATCTATTTAATAGCTTACACACCCATGAAGCAGGTTTCTGCTTTCAATATCGTGATCGGTGCAGTTCCCGGTGCATTACCTCCCGTTGGTGGTTGGGCAGCAGCGTCCGGAACTATTGAAAATCCGGGGATGTGGCTCTTGTTCGGAATTGTTTTTCTGTGGCAGGTACCGCACGTTATGGCAATCGCCTGGAGTTTAAAAGACGATTATTTTGGCGCCGGATTTAAAATGCTACCAAAAAATGATGAGACCGGATGTAAAACTTCTCTTTGGTCTTTAGTTTGTACCATTCTTCTTTATCCCGTTTCAATTGCTATGTTTGTGATGGGAATCTCAGGAATGATCTTTCTTGTTCTTAGTTTACTACTCGCTACCGGGTTTCTTTACTATAGCATTAAATTCCTTAATGAAAGAACAAAAGAAAATTCTCGCAAGTTGATGTTTGCTTCAATTGCTTACCTGCCTCTTGTTTGGGTAGCAGTTTTCATAGACAGACTGGTTTAGGTACAATATCGAATATCGAATAATGAATATTCAATACTGAAGTGCATTAGTTCCCATAATTCATTTCCTGTCTAAATATTTATCAAGAACCATGCAAGTGATTGTAGTCTGCTATAATTTTTCGTAGAAAATCATCTGCTTTGAGATCAGCTTTTTGGATCCCCAATTTAGTTTGTATGATGTTAGCCGTTCTTTGAACCATCACAAACCAAGTGTTGTATTCGTAATCTTTTTTGGAACCCAATACTTCTCTTATTGTAGTAATTTCTTCATCCGATAAAGTTAACACCTGATCAAAAGTAACTTCATAATCTTCTTCTATCTCAGAGTAGATGGTATCGCTCAACTTAACTTTTTTCCTTGTCTTGATCACACAGGTCTTAGCAGCAATGTCTCCAAGCCTCTGACCTTTTCCATTAATTAAAACTGTAATAAATGCCAGTATTCCATTCGTAAATGATACCTCCAATAATCTAAGCATCCAGCGAATTAAGTAATTTCCGAATGACGGACTACTACCATCCAACATTACTACTTGCAATCCCATCATCCATTTACCAAACGATTTTCCATTCCATACAACTTCAAAGATCAAATGGTAAAAAAATACTGGGATGGCCAACACTGCAATTAGTATCCATTCCTGATTACCCCAAAATTCTGATGACCCTTGAAATGTAGAACTAATAAGTCCGAATGCTATAAATGCAATAAAATAGTAAGCTACAATTATAACACCATCTATAAAATGAGCAATGATCCTGTCACCCACTTCGGCAGGGTTATAATTTAATTGTACATGCTGAGAGGTTTCAATGCCAACTTTACTCATTAAAATTCATTATTAATTGTTAATAAAAAGATAGTATTTTAGCGAAGATACACGATTTCAACACACCATAGAAATATCCCAAAAAAAATTCATGCGCGAAGTTACTTTCCTGAGAAAAAATGCTGATAAATGGAAGAACTTCGAGGAGTTGCTTAAAAAAAATACAAAAAGCTCTTCTGATCAGTTGGCCGATCTATATATTGAATTGAATAACGACTTGGCATTCGCTCAAAGTCTCTATCCAAACAGTAAGACGGCTTTGTATCTGAATGACCTATCAATTCAGGCTCATAACAAGATCTATAAAAATAAAAAAGAGAAATCCGGTCGTGTAATTACTTTTTGGACACAAGAAATACCTGTATTGTTTTCTTATAAACTGAAAGAACTTAGTATCGCTTTTGGTGTTTTCATTTTTTTCTGTGCAGTAGGAATTATCTCACAATCGAATGACCCGTCTTTTGCCCGTTTGATTCTGGGTGACGGATACGTAAACCTAACCATGACAAATATTGAGAATCAGGATCCTCTTGCGATCTATAAAATGCATAGCCAACTCAATATGTTCTTTCAAATCACATTTAATAATATCCGGGTTTCTTTTATAGTTTTTGCCTTCGGTATATTTACAGCTCTTGGAACTGCATACCACTTATTGAAAAATGGAGTAATGGTTGGTACATTCATTACCTTTTTTAGCGGGTACGACCTTCTTTCCGAATCCATGTTAGTTATTTTCATTCACGGTGCTTTGGAACTTAGCGCGATAGCAATTGCAGGCGCTGCCGGCTTTGTATTAGGTAACAGCTTTGTATTCCCCGGCACCTATAAAAGAATAACTGCTTTTACAAAAGGTGCAAAAGAGGGTTTAAAAATGCTGATAAGTTTGGTTCCTATATTCATAATGGCAGGATTTTTAGAAAGTTTTGTTACCCGATACACAGAGATGCCACTTACCTTGAGTTTATTTATAATTCTGACATCTTTCACATTCATAATTGGTTATTATTTTTATCTACCAACTCGTATTTATCTAAACAGGAAAAAACATGAGTAATTTCAGTTACAAAAAACCAAGAGATCTTGGCGGTATCTTATCTGATACTTTTCTTTATATCAGACAAAATTTTAAGTCTCTGGCCAAGCCGCTTCTCTACTTTGTAATCCCGTTTTATGTAGTCCAGGCTTTTATACTTCAGGAATATTCTACCAACTTATTTAATTCCATTATGGCAATTGAATCTGGCTCTGATAACTTCGGTGGTCTCTTTGGGTGGGAATATTTTTTGAATATTTTTATTTCGATAACTGCTCTATCTGCTCTTTCAGTGATAACGTTAAAACATTTCAAACTTACTTCTTCAGGTAAAGAAACCGAACTTGATCAAATTATGGATGGTATTCTACCATTGGTTATGTGGATGGCTTTATTATTTATCATTATCTATATATGCATATCAATTGGAGCTCTTCTGTTTATTATTCCGGGCATCTTCATTGGCATAAAACTGAGTTTTACACCTGCGGCTTTTATCCTTGAAGAGAAAGATATTTTCGATTCAATGAGAAGGTCATGGGAGGTTTCTAAAGGTTTTTGGTGGATCACTTTTGGTCTACTGATCGTGATATATATAATGATCTATTTTTCAAGTCTTGCAGTTGGTCTTCCAATTGGCTTGATTTACGCTTTTGCCTTTGATGGCGGCTTGGTTGGGTCTGACTCCGGAGTCTTTTCTACAATTATATCAATTCTTACAGCATTTGGTTCGGTTATTACCACGGCTTTCTACGCTGCTATGCACATCGCATTTGCACTGCACTTTTATAACATAGATGAACGAAAAGAAGGCGGAAACTTACGTTCTAAAATTGAAGGGTTGTCTGATTAAAGCATTGATTCATAAAAGTAATTTTGCTTCGTTTTTCCTTCTTCTGCTCATTTCTTTTTTGAGTACACTCCCGGTTTATTCTCAATCGGAAGAGAACTTAATTTATGGGGAAAACGCTCAAAACGTTCCTCAATCATTAGAATATGATTCTTCTTATGTGGATGTTCGGCAAGCTAATGCTGAAACAATTGAAGGATATTTAAATGATCCTGATTTTAACTACGGCGAAGCGCTCGAAACCCCAACATCATTTTTTGGCAGGATCATATCTTTCCTCTTTAGACTATTTTTTACCATAATTGGGAACCCAGTAGGGAATTTTATTTTCAGAGCAGTATTGATCATTTCTATAGCCATTGTGGTCATTCTCTTACTGAATCAATTACTGGAAGGAAGTCTCTCTTCCGTATTTTCCAGGAAGAATGCAGATAAACCTATTTCTTTCCAGATATCAGAAGAAGAGATCGACGAAATGAATTTGGAGGAGCTTAAAGACAAAGCTTTAAGGAATTCTGATTTTCATGCAGCTACACGCTTTGTGTACCTGATGACTTTAAAACTTTTGAATCAAAAAGAACTCATTCAGTGGAAGATCGAAAAAACCAACCTTGATTATGAAAGAGAGCTGGGAGATCATCCTATCAATCCAATATTCAGTAAGCTTACCGCCTTTTATGAATTTGTTGAATATGGTGATTTCGAAATAGACCGAACTGGCTATTCTAAAGTTGACAGTCTTTTTTCAAAACTCATGGAGGAACTGTCTTCATGAATAAAAAGGAAAAAAAATACCTGTATATACTTGGTTTTTTAACCATCATTGCCATTTCATATCAGCTGATCCAACCAAAGCCGATTGACTGGAACGAAAGTTATTCATCCATTGATAAAAAGCCATTTGGTGCTTATATCCTCAATGAACAACTTCCGGTTCTTTTTCCATTTAATGAGATCCGTGAAAACCAACTTCCAATTTTTGAGGCACCGTTAAACTATGATCAAAAAAACTGGATCTTCATCAACTCAGAATTCAGTTTGGATCAATTTGAAACGCAGTTATTAATGGATGAAGTAAATTATGGTAGTCATGTTTTCATATCTGCATGGAAAATGGAAAACAGTTTTGCAGATTCCCTTGGATTTAAGCTTAACCAGCAATTTCCTTTTATAAACCCATCCGCAAACTCACTCGACTCTCTTCTTAAAAAACCACTTAATTTTGTAAATCCGGAATTAGAAGATCCAAACGGATGGGACTTTCCAATTGCACTTAATGAAGTCTACTTCTCTGAATTTGATACTTCACGAACAGTTATTCTTGGTTCTGATAATCGTGATAATATCAATTTTATTAAGATAGAGCATGGTGAAGGTGCTTTCTTTTTACACACAAGCCCGTTTGTCTTTACAAATTACTTCCTGAAGAATCCCGACAAATATGATTATGCTTTTAAGGCGCTTTCTTATCTCCCAGAAAATGATACTTACTGGGATGAATACTACAAAGCAGGAAAACTAGCTTTTTCCTCTCCATTCAGGTTTATTGTTTCAAAACCAAACCTTAAACGAGCTTGGTTTTTGGCGTTGCTTGGTTTAGTGCTTTATTTATTATTTAAAAGTAAACGGATGCAGAGAGCAATTCCGGAGATTAAACCACTTTCCAATACCAGTATTGAATTTGCCAGAACTATTGGGAACCTACATTTGAATAAAGGATCCCATAAAGATCTGTTTGAAAAAAAATATTCCTTCTTCTTAGACTATCTCCGAACAAATTTGAATATAGATACAAATGAACTGACGGAAGAAACGATCAAAAAAGTATCTCAAAGATCCGGCATACCGGAAGAACAAACCAAAGAACTCTTCCATAGAATTGAACTATTTTCAACCAAAGAAGTTGTAACCGATAAAGAGCTCCAGTCCATAACCGAGCAAATCGATAATTTTTATAAAAATTCGCAACGATGAGTGAAGAAATAACAAACAATGAAAATCCCGAAGCTGAAAACAATGAAGCTTCTTCTAACTCTGAAGTTCCATTTGAAAGTCGTTTAGATCTGACAGAACTTCAAAATATGATCTCTAATATCCGCACAGAGATCAAAAAGATCATCGTTGGTCAGGATAATATGATCGATCTCATGATCTGTGCTTTATTAGCTGACGGACATATTCTGGTGGAAGGTGTTCCCGGAGTAGCCAAAACATTAACAGCTCGTTTATTTGCAAAAACACTTGATACCGGTTTCTCAAGAATTCAGTTTACACCTGATCTGATGCCTGCTGATATTACCGGAACAAGCGTATTCAATACAAAGACCACAGACTTTGAATTTAAGAAAGGTCCAATCTTTTCTAATCTGGTTTTAATTGATGAGATAAATCGATCACCCGCGAAAACTCAATCTGCACTTTTTGAAGTGATGCAGGAAAAGCAAATAACAGTGGATGGAAATACTTACAAGATGGAAGCTCCATTTCTGGTTGTGGCTACACAAAATCCGATCGAACACGAAGGTACTTACCGACTTCCTGAAGCACAAATGGACCGTTTTCTGTTTAAGATCGATGTTGGATATCCTAGTGTTGAAGAAGAAGTTCTAATACTTGAAGGAAGCTATAAAAGAAAACTGGCTTCAGAAATTGAACAACTTAATGCCGTTGTAAGTGCTACAGAGCTGAATGCTCAAAGAAAAGTTATTTCAGAGATCCACGTTGAAAAAGAACTGATGGAATATATCGCTAAGATCGTTCATCAAACCAGGAACTCAAGTTCCATTTATATTGGAGCATCTCCAAGAGCATCTGTATTTATTTTAAAAGCAGCTCAGGCATGGGCCGCCATGAGAGGTCGAGATTTTATTACTCCTGAAGATGTTAAACAGGTCATAGTACCTACACTTCGGCACAGAATTACACTTACCCCTGAAAAGGAAATGGAGGGCATAATTCCTGACCAGATCATTAAACAACTTGCAGACAAAGTTGAGGTTCCCAGATAGTGAAATTCATTAAAAGCTTATTTTTGAATAATAGGTTTTTCCTGTCCATAGCTCTGGTAAGTTCAAGCTATGTGCTAGGTTATTTCTATAGTTCAATTCAGGCTATAGGTGATATTCTACTAATTATTCTGGGTGTTTCTTCCATAGCAGATTTATTGCTTTTGTATTCAAAAGATGGAATTAAAGCTGAACGCCTTCTGCCTAAAAAGCTGTCTAATGGTGATGATAATGAAATTTATATCACGTGCTCCAACCAATATAATTTCCCGGTTTCTCTGGCAATCATTGATGAGATCCCAATTCAGTTTCAAGTAAGAGATTTCAAGATCAAGAGCACTCTCGACCCTAACGGTTCCAAAAAACTCAACTATGTATTAAGACCAACTGATAGAGGTGAGTTCGAATTTGGAGCGCTTAAAATATATGCAGAAACAAAGATCGGCTTATTTAGCAGACGTTTTATTTTTTCTGAACAAGCTATTCTACCTGTATTCCCATCTTTCAAACAAATGAGAAAATTTGAGATGTATGCTATTTCAAATCGGCTGACTGATATCGGAGTTAAAAAGATCCGTAGACTTGGTCACACCATGGAGTTTGATCAAATTAAAGAATATGTACGCGGCGATGATATACGGTCATTAAACTGGAAAGCAACTGCACGAGCCAACTCTTTGATGATCAATCAATATCAGGACGAGCGATCCCAACAAGTTGTAAATGTGATCGATATGGGACGCGTAATGAAGCTTCCTTTTGATGGATTAAGCTTACTTGAATATGCCATTAATACAAGCTTGGTGATTTCAAATATTTCATTGATCAAAGAAGATAAAGCCGGGTTGATCACCTTTTCCAATAAACAATCTGTAGTTGTAAAACCTGAAAAGAAAAGAACACACATTCGGAAAATTCAAGAAGCTTTGTATAATCTGAAAACTAATTTTTTGGAATCAGATTTTCAAAGAATGTTGGTAAGCCTGCGAACACACCTCAATCAAAGAAGCTTAGTTCTTCTTTATACCAATTTTGAAACCTATTCGGGAATGGAACGACAACTCCCCTATTTACAAAGATTGGCAGCAGATCATTTATTGGTTGTAGTGTTCTTTGAAAATACAGAGATGACATCTTTGATAGAGCAAGACTCAAAAACCATTGAAGATATCTACACCAAAACTATAGCAGAAAAATTCAGTTATGAAAAGCGCCAGATCGTGAAAGCACTCAATCAAAGAGGCATTCATACTATCCTCACTCCCCCCAAAGAATTATCCGTGAATGCGATCAACAAATATCTGGAATTGAAAGCCAGAGGGTTGATTTGATCATTAAGTATGTATTAAATAAAGAACTTTATACCTTTGCTTTTATGAAAAAATTGATCTTATCAGCGCTTAGTCTATTCATTTGCCCTTATTTTGCCTTTGCTCAAACTGATTCCGCTTACGTTACTGTAAACATGTCCTCGGAAAATGGATTTCTGGTTCGTAACCTAAATTACAGTTAATGTATACCCATCAAAGCTGGTCACGCTTCCGAATTGTATCTACTCGATCTTGAAAACAGAAAACATATTAGCACATATATTTGTCGAAATTATTACGAATGCAGCTTTTTCACCAAAAGAAAATATTGTAGCAGTTGGCACAAGTCAGGAATAAAAATTCATTCTCTTACGAACACAAATACATTAAAAGAATAAGAAGGAAATTTTGATTTGAGATACCCAACTAACTGATATGGATTTCAATTTTGCATAATACTACAAGTCAATAGTATCCAACTCTTTTCTCAGTTAAAACTTCACTAGAAATTTTTTACCCAACATTTCTTTCTTATTTCTGAATTTCTTCAGGAAACTTTAACAAATGTATAGTATCTTTTGATGCTTTGATAAAGCTACGGTTTGAATCGGCGCTCTTTTTATTTAGAACAGTTTTAAATAGAAGGTTCTATCCATTCCTGACTTCATATAGATGGAAAATATCGGTAGATTTGCGGCGCTTCAATTAAAGGTAATTAAGCAATGTTCCGCTAACTAAATTAAGCAATCTTTATGGCGCAGATTTTCCCCAAGTGGACAAATCAAGTTCCTCGAAAAATTTTGATCGGTCTTATCGTTGTTGCAAACGCTCTGATCTTTTCAGTATGGTACTTTTTCTCTCCAAGCTACACCGATGTAGGATACGCTCCTGAACAGCCGGTTCCTTATAGTCACAAATTACACGTTGATAAACTCGGGCTGGATTGCCAATACTGCCACACCAATGTGTTTGATTCTAAGCAGGCAAATATTCCGGCAACCCAAACTTGTATGAATTGCCACAATCAGGTTAAAACCGACAGCGAAAAACTCGCTCCCATCAGAGAAAGCTGGGAAACCGGACAACCTGTTGAATGGGTACGTGTTCATAACTTAGCAGATTATGCGTATTTCAATCACGCTGCACACGTTACAGTTGGTGTTGGATGTGAAAGTTGCCACGGACGAGTTGATAAAATGGAAGTTGTATATCAGGCAGAGCCTTTAAGTATGGGATGGTGTTTAGATTGCCACCGTGAACCTGAAAAAGTATTAAGACCTGTAGAAGAAGTTACTACTATGGGATACAAAGCTGAGAACCAAGCTGAACTAGGCGCAGAGTTGGTGAAGAAAAATAACGTAAGTCCTCCTCAATATTGTCAGGGCTGCCACTACTAATTACGGATTTTAGAACTTTATACATCATCTAATGAGCGAAGTTAAACAAAACACTTACTGGAAAAGCTTAAACGAACTAGCTAAGAACCAGGAATATCAAAAATTTGTTGAGCGTGAGTTCCCTGAAAATGCTTCAGAGTTGTCAGATGGATTTTCACGTCGTGGATTTCTTGCAATTATGGGTTCTGCTGTATTACTGGCAAGCTGTGACTTTGCACGCCGTCCTGTTCAAAAAATATTACCATATTCTAAACAACCGGAAGACATCGTACCTGGTGTACCCTTGTTTTATGCTTCCGCAATGCCTTTTCAGGGAAGTTTAACCGGACTTGTAGTTGAGAACCATGAAGGTCGCCCTACAAAAGTTGAAGGAAATGACATGCATCCCGGTAGCCGCGGAGGAACAAGTATCTTCCATCAGGCTTCTGTTTTAGGAATGTATGATCCGGACAGATCAAAGAAAGTTTTAAGAAAAGGCACTGATTCTACTGTAAACGATTTTGTTGATTTTGCTAAGAAGCACTTCGCTGATACAAGCAAAAATATTGCCTTTATTTCAGAAGCAAGCTCCTCTCCTACTTTATTGGGACTGAAAGCTCAGGCTTTAAATAAATTCAATAATGCTGATTGGGTTACTTATGAACCATTCGGCGAATCAAATGCTCTGGAAGGAACTCAAAAGGCATTTGGCAGAAGACTTCGTGCTCATTACGATTTCTCTAAAGCAAACGTTTTTGTTTCTCTTGATGATGATGTACTAAATGGTACACATCCTAACAGTGTGGAATACGGAAAGCAGATCAGTGCTGCTCGTAAAGTTACCAGCACTAACGATTCCATGAGTAGAATCTACGCTGTTGAGAACGGATATTCTTTAACCGGTTCTTATGCTGATCACCGCCTGAGATTAAAAGCCAGTGAAATTGACGCTTTTGCTCATGCACTTGCTGCTGCTCTGTCAGGCAGAGTATCAGGATTGAATGCTTTTAGTGGTTATTCTAATCAATTCAGTGACCATGAGTGGATTTCTGCTCTTGCTGATGAATTGGTAGCTAACCGAGGCGAATCTGTTGTTTCTGTTGGAAACAATCACTCTGCTAACGCACATGCAGTTGTAGCTGCAATCAATAAAGCGTTAGGCAATGACGGTAATACTGTAAATTACCTTGAAGTTCCTCATCTGGATGAAGAGTCCGCATCTGCTTTCAACGCTACTGTTGAAAAAATGAAAAACGGTGGTTATGACACTGTTGTAATGCTTGGAACGAATCCTGTATTCTCAGCGCAAAACAAAGATTTTGAAAGTGCACTAAGCAATGTTGAAGAAGTGATTCATCTTTCTGATTATGTAGATGAAACTTCGAAAAAGGCTTCATGGCATATTAATAAGGCTTTTTATTTAGAATCATGGAGCGACGGTCATTCTTATGGTGGTGTCCGCTCAGTAATTCAGCCTCAGATCCAGCCTTTATATAACGGTCTTAGTGACATCGAGACTTTGAACATCATTGTGAACGGAGAAATGACATCCGGATACGATCTTGTTCAAAATACTTGGAAAAATATTTACAGCTCAGGTTTTAAATCTAAGTGGGCTCAACTCCTGCATGATGGAGTTGATACTAATTCAGGATTTAACAAAGCTAACGTTCGCATTTCAAGCAGTTTCAGACCTGACACCGGCAAAGACAATGCAATTTCAGGAATTGAAATTACAGTAAGAGCTGATTCTACTTTATATGATGGTCGTTTTGCAAACATCGCATGGTTGCAGGAACTTCCTGACCCAATGACTAAGATCACTTGGGATAACGTAGCCGCAATGAGTCCTGCTACAGCTAAGCAATTAGGTGTGGAAAATGAAGATGTGGTAGAGATCACATCAAACGGACAGACTATTAAGATCGCCGCGTGGATCCAACCGGGACATGCTGATAACAGTATTTCACTTACCGTTGGATACGGACGTGACGGAATTGGCCGTGTTGCCAACCGTTACATCGACTATACAACCGGTGGAGTTGATACATATCCTTTAGTTGGTAATCATTTTGTATCTGAAGGTTCTGTTAGTAAAACAAGCGATACTTATGAAATAGCTTGTGTTCAGGATCACCACAGCCTTGAAGGTCGTGATCTTTACAGAATGGCAACTTTAGAAGAATATAAATCGAACCCAGACTACGCTTCTTTCAAAAGCTACCATACTTATGAAGTACCTGGTATGAAAGAAGCTGCTGAAAAAGGCGAAGATGTGCCGATTTCACTGTTTGATGAGCAAACATATCCGGATTCTGAACCACAATGGGGAATGGCTATTGACCTTAACTCCTGTTTTGGTTGTGGTGTTTGTGTGATTGCTTGCCAATCTGAAAACAATATCCCTGTAATCGGTAAAAAAGAAGTGAATCGCGGTCGCGAGATGCACTGGATTCGTACCGACAGATATTATGTAGGCGAAGATGCTGATGCTCCAATGACAGCTCATCAACCGGTTCCGTGTATGCATTGTGAAATGGCTCCTTGTGAGCAGGTTTGTCCTGTTGCGGCAACCACGCACAGTGAAGACGGAATGAATCAGATGACCTACAACCGTTGTATTGGTACTCGTTATTGTGCAAATAACTGTCCTTACAAAGTTCGTAGATTCAACTTCTTCAACTTCCCTAAAGAGTTTTTAACAACCGGAGCAGAGCCTGATATTATCCAAATGGCGATGAATCCGGAAGTAACCGTACGTTTCCGTGGAGTTATGGAGAAATGTACATACTGTGTTCAAAGAGTTAACAGAGCTAAAATAGACGCTAAGATCGAAACAGGTTCTCCAAAACCTGCTGAAGGTGCTGTTAAAACGGCTTGTCAGCAAGCTTGTCCTGCAGATGCGATCTACTTTGGTGATTTGACCAACGAAAATAGTGAAGTTGCTAAAATGAAGAGAAATGAGCGTAATTATCAGATGCTTGAAGAACTGAATACACGCCCAAGAACTTCATATATAGCTAAATTAAGAAACCCAAACCCAGTTTTGGCATAAGAATTTAATCAGGAATAATTCCAAACATGAGTAAATACGATTACGTACCGGAACCCGCTCTTGTGAAAGGCGATCATGATTTTGCCAGCCTCACACGATTGGTTACTGATATAAACTTAAGACCAACTCCAAAAGGTTGGTATCTGGCAATGATTGGAGCAAATGCTTTGCTCGCCGTACTTGGAATTGCAGTAGGATACCTAATCTGGGAAGGAACCGGAGTCTGGGGACTAAATAACCCTGTAGGTTGGGGTTGGGCAATCATCAACTTTGTTTGGTGGGTTGGTATCGGTCACGCAGGAACCTTGATTTCTGCTGTATTATTCCTTTTCAGACAGGATTGGCGTACTGCCATTAACCGTTTCTCTGAAGCAATGACTATTTTCGCCGTAATGTGTGCCGGGGTTTTTCCTGCCATTCACGTTGGGCGTATTTGGGTTATTTACTGGGTATTCCCGGTTCCTAACCAAATGGCAATGTGGCCAAACTTTAACTCTCCCCTTCTTTGGGATGTGTTTGCTGTTTCTACCTATTTCACAGTTTCCTTCTTATTCTGGTATGTTGGTTTAGTGCCTGATTTAGCAACTATTCGCGACAGAGCTACTGATAAGATCAGAAAATACGCTTACGGAATCTTTTCTTTAGGCTGGACAGGAAGTAACCGTCACTGGTGGAATTATGAAAAAGCGTATATGATCTTGGCCGGATTAGCAACGCCTCTTGTACTTTCTGTACACACTATTGTATCCTTTGACTTCGCCGTTTCACTTATTCCGGGATGGCACACCACTATTTTCCCTCCTTATTTCGTTGCCGGTGCAATTTTCTCCGGTTTTGCGATGGTATTAACGCTGATGATCGTTGCCAGAAAGATCTACTGCATGAAAGACATCATGACAGACGACCACATGGAGAAAATGAACATTGTAATTATGGTTACGGGTTCAATGGTTGGTTTTGCATACATGATGGAGTTCTTTATTGCATGGTATAGTGGCGTTGAGTACGAAAAAGCAATTTTCTTATTGAGAGCAACCGGTCCTTATGCATGGGCATACTGGGCTATGATGACTTGTAACGTGTTATCTCCTCAATTCTTCTGGTTCAAGAAGCTAAGAAGAAGCGTTGGATTTACTTTCTTCATCTCGATTGTGGTAAACATCGGTATGTGGTTCGAGCGATTTGTAATTACGGTTACATCACTCGCAAATGATTACCTTCCATCTTCCTGGGATTATTACTCCCCAACCATTTGGGATGTTCTCACTTATGTAGGAACCTTTGGATTATTCTTTACGATGTTCCTGTTGTTCTTAAGATTTTTACCGATGATCGCTCTTGCAGAAGTTAAAATGGTAATTCCGCAGGCCGATCCGCACAATTATGATGAGAATCATGACTATCAAGCTCCTAAAGTTGAAATTCCAACTCCTAAAGCTGTGGAGGCATAAATAATGAGTGCACCAGCTAAAAAGAAAATCGAAGAGCAACCAAAGTTGCATGGCATTCTGGGCGAATTCCGGAATCCGAAAGCTCTATATGATGTAGCTGCTTTAACAGTGAAATCAGGTTACAGTAAATTTGATACTTACAGCCCTTTTCCTATTCACGGAATTGATAAGGCAATGAACCTAAAGAAATCTAAACTGGGCTGGATTGTAATTGGTCATGGTCTTGTAGGATTTTGTGGAGCGCTGACCATGATGTATTTCATGGCTGTAATGGATTATCCGATGAATATCAGTGGTAAACCTTTTTTCAATGCGCCTGCATGGGTTCCGATCACGTTCGAATTAACAGTATTACTTTCAGCATTTGGTGCTGTATTTGGAATGTTCTTCCTAAATGGACTTCCGAAATTGAATAACCCTCTTTTTAACGTTGACCGATTTAAAAAAGCTACTGACGACGGCTTCTTCATTTGTATTGAAGCTGAAGACTCTCTTTTCGAAACAGAAAAAGTGAAAGAATTGCTTAAAGAAGCCGGAGCAACACATATAGAGGAAGTATATGACTAACAAGAATGAAATAACTTCTTTAATGACCGCTAAGAATATCCTTAAAATGGCTTGTTTAAGTGGAGCTGCTTTGGTTTTTGCTTCATGCCGTGGGCAGATTTCTGAAAAACCTCCTGTTCATCCTAACATGAACATGGATCAGCAACCCAGAATGGAAGCTCAGGAAGTAAACAAGTTTTTCGAAGACAAGCGCTCTATGCGTCAACCTGTGGAAGGAACCATAGCTCGTGGATTGTTAAAATCTGATGTGGCTTACTACGAAGGTACTGACGCAAACGGAGAGTGGATCGCCGACATCCCTGTTGAAGTTACTAAAGAATTGCTTTACAGAGGACAAGAGCGTTACGATGTATATTGTTCAGTATGTCACGGTGGAACCGGTGCAGGTGATGGAATTATCATGACCGGAAACTACGGTTATGTTCCGGCTCCTACTTACCATCAGGATCGTTTAAGAGAAGCTCCGGACGGAGAAATCTATTCTGCTATCTATAATGGCGTGAGAACAATGCCTTCTTACGCAACTCAAATTAAAGTTGAAGACCGATGGGCAATTGTAGCTTACATCAGAGCACTTCAGGCTAGTCAAAATGTTAGTGAAGATGAGATCAACGACTATGATGTTGATGTAAATGAGCTACAAAATGAATATAAAGCTGAACAAGAGCGTTTAGCTGCTCTTGCCGAAGCCCGCAAACCTGAAAAGGAAGCTGAAGCTTCTGTACAAATGGGTGAGCAACTAGTTGGACAGTATGCTTGTGGAACTTGTCATAGCGCTGATGGTTCAGATGGAGGAATTGGCCCAACTTGGAAAGGAATTTTAGGAACTACTACTCAAGGAGTCAACGCCGAAGGTGAAGCAATCACTATCAATAAAGATGAAGATTATATTCGCGAGTCAATTATAAATCCTGCAGCCAAAAAAATGGAAGGATACGAAAACGGATTTATGGCTCCTTTCGATTACTTGTCAACCACAGAAATTGAATCACTGGTTCTATACATAAAATCACTGAGTGATAACTAAGAAAATAGCTTAATACATTACAATGAGTCATAAGCCAACTATTACAGAGTCTCTCGAATTCCCGCAAAACAGCATGATACCACGTGCTGCATTTGGACTTGGATTTGCAGGATTGATCGCCAGTTTTATCGGTTATTTCTTACAACCTGATCAGTTTTTCTTTTCTTATATCGTAAGTTTTACCTTTTTCGCAGGCATTACCCTTTCAGCATTGATCACTGTAATGCTGCACCATATTACAAAAGCCAGTTGGGGAACCGTTTTTAAACGCTTTTTTGAAGTATTTTCTTCAAACATCTGGGTTTGGGCTATTTTCTTTATTCCTGTTCTTTTAGGAATGCAGACTCTTTATCACTGGACAGATCCTGCACTTTATGACAAAGCAAGTGAAGAGTTCGATAAAATCGTTTACGGGAAATCAGCTTATCTGAATCAGACTTTCTTCATCGTTCGTCAGGTTATCTACTTTGCGATCTGGGGTTGGTTAGGTCACAAGCTGTACAAAGCTTCTGTTGAGATGGACAAAACCAGCGATTGGGGCATGACTACTCTAATGAGAAAGATCAGTGCTCCCGGTATTCCGTTGTTTGCTCTTTCTGTTGCTTTTGCGGGTTTTGATTGGTTGATGTCGCTTGATCCACACTGGTTCTCAACAATGTTTGGTGTGTATTTCTTTGCCATCAACTTCCAGGCATTCTGGCCTGTAATGATCTTGTTGGTCTTCTTCCTTCAGAGACAAGGAATTTTGAAAGACACTATCAAGCAAGTACATATTTACGATCTTGGTGCATGGTTCTTTGCTTTTACTGTATTCTATGCATACATCGCATTCAGTCAGTTTTTACTGATCTATTATGCTAACCTTCCGGAAGAAACACTTTGGTTCTATAACAGACTGGAAGGCGGTTATCAATATATCGCTTATGGATTGCTGATATTCCGTTTCGCATTACCATTTTTACTTCTTATAAACAGAGAAGCTAAGCGTAGCCGCTTCATGTTGGGATTAGTTTCCGTAATTGTTCTGGTTATGCACTTTTTAGAAATTCATTGGATCTCAATGCCGGCAAACCATGCAGGAGATGCTCATGGTCTTCATTTCAGCTGGATTGATATCGCAACCTTTTTAGGATTGGGTGGAATGTTCTTTGGTTTGTTCTTTAGTAAGTTCAAGAAAGAAAGTATGATTCCGCAAAACGATCCTAAAATGGACGAATGTTTATCAAAATCTTATCATCATTAATTGCTGATCTATGTCGACTAAGCACAGCGCAGAATTTAAAGCACAAACAGCTCTTGAAGCCATCGCTCTTCCTGTGGGCGAACTAGAAGATTTCGCAAAAAAGAAAGGCGTTACAAAAGATGAAGTCATTGAATGGGTAACCGCCCTGAAAAAAAACTCAGCTAACCTTTTTGGAGAAGGTGCAGGCTCTCACAGTGGGCATCATCATGCTTCCGGAGAAAATGTTAATCTTGAAACCGAAGATGATATATTAGTTGCCGCAGTTGCTCATGGTGTTCATAATGATGATCTGAATTATAACAAACTTTTCTTCTGGACTACTTTTGGAACAGGCCTGGTAATAGTAATTATTTATGGATTGATACAGTTTGCTCAAGCCAGCTGGTTTGATGCTCAAAACGAAGCTTCTGTAAATAGTCAGTATTCACAAATAAAAGAATTGAAAGCTAAAGATGCGGAAACGCTGAATAGCTATGGTGTTGTAGATCTGGAAAACGGAACTTACAGAATACCAATTGATCAAGCTATTAATAAAATAGCTGAAAACTAATTTATGACACGCTTTGCACTGTTAGCATGTATTTTGTCTGCAGTGCTTCAACTTCCTTCACGGAGTTTTGCCCAGAGTAGTAATACGGGTACTTCGCAAGCGCTGCAAGACGTAGGCATCGAGGAAAAACTCGGAGATTTTATTCCTCTTGATGCAAAATTTTCCACCGTTGAGGGTGACAGCATTCGTTTAGGCGATTTACTCGAAGAAGGAAAGCCTGTAATTCTGAATCCACTCTATTATGAATGCCCAATGCTTTGTGGTTTAGTTGTTGACGGTGTAATTGATGTAGTTGATGAACTGGCATGGAAACCAGGAAAAGACTACTTGGTTATATCGTTCAGTATTGACCCACTGGAAGACCACAACATGGCAAAAGAATATCGTAGTAAGTACATCAACAAACTTACTAATACAAATGCTGAAGAAGGCTGGTACTTTTTAACCGGTAAACAAGCCCAGATCGACAAAGTAATTGATGCTGTAGGCTTCAAATACAATGAAGTTCAGGGAACCGGAGAATATGCGCACAGTGCTGCAATTATTATGCTGAGTCCTGAAGGAAAGATCACTCGCTATCTTTACGGCATTAAATACAACGAATTTGATACACGAAATGCTTTGTTCGAGTCAGCCGATGGTAAAATTGGCAGTACTGTTGATAAAATTCTAATGTACTGTTATCAATACGATCCTGATTCTAACAGCTATGTGCCGGTTGCCATGAATATTATGAAGATTGGGGGCTTGGCTACTCTAATAATTCTCGGTATATTTCTCACCCTTTTTTGGGTACGGGAAAGACGTAAAAAACAATCACAAAACTTCGACTATAACTAATGGACAGACTGTTCGAATTCATGCTTCCTGAGGCGAAATCGCCTACAGCCGACAGCACCGATGCCTTGTTTCATTTTATCAATGAAGTGAGTCTCGTTCTTTTGATCGGGATCACTATCGCTCTCATTTATTTTGCGATCAAATATCGCAGAAGATCTGAAGATGATGAAACTCCGGTAATTACTCATAACAATACTCTGGAAATTACATGGTCAGTGGTTCCGCTTCTGATTTGTTTTGTGATTTTTGGCTGGGGATACACCGGTTGGTTAAACCTTAAATCTGTTCCTGATAATGCTTATGAAATCCAAGTAACAGGCTTTAAATGGAACTGGAGTGTTAAGTACAATAACGGAGCTCAAACTCTTAACGAAATTCATGTACCTGTTGATCGCCCTGTCAAAATTGTTCTTCAATCTTCAGATGTACTTCACTCTTTCTTTGTACCCGATTATCGTGTAAAACATGATGTTGTACCTGGCCGATACACATATGTTTGGTTTGAAGCCAATGAAGTTGGAGAATCTCAGGTTTTCTGTACCGAATATTGTGGAACAGATCACTCTGATATGCTTGCAAAAGTAATCGTGCATACAGAAGAAGATTTCCAAACTTGGCTTGAAAAGAATGGTGGCGGAGTTTCAGGAACACCTGTTGAACAAGGAGAGCAGTTGGTTCAGCTTCAGGGTTGTACTACTTGTCACTCTGATGACGGTTCCCGATTGATCGGACCTTCTTTCAAAGGACTTTGGGGAAGCGAAGAAACGCTAACGGATGGTTCTACCGTAACCGTAGATGAAAACTATCTGCGCGAATCAATTTTAAATCCCGGTGCTAAGATCGTAGAAAGCTACGATAACGTGATGACTCCTTATGAAGGAAGAATCTCTGACGAAGAAATCACCAATATCATCGAATATCTAAAAACGCTTAAGTGATATGGCAACTGCTGAAGTATCAAATACAAAAACTCTAAAAGTTCAGCGCTTTAAACCAGCTGACAATCCAACAAATACCTATCTGACTGATGAAAAAGGTGTTTGGGCATGGATGACAACTGTAGATCATAAGAAGATCGGAATCATGTATTTGGTTGCCGTAGCTATCTTTTTTGCAGTTGGTGGAGCATTAGCGCTTCTACTTAGAACTGAATTGATGACCCCTGCTAAAACTTTTATTGAAGCAGACACATACAATCAGTTATTTACCCTGCACGGTGCCATTATGGTATTCTTCGTGCTGGTTCCTTCTATTCCTGCAGCATTAGGTAACTTTATTATGCCGATGCAGCTTGGTGCAAAGGACGTAGCCTTCCCAAAACTGAACCTTGCCAGTTTTTACATCTATGTAGCCGGTGCAATTTTTACTTTTATTGCATTAGCTCAACATGGTTTAGACACAGGTTGGACATTCTACACTCCATATAGTACAGAATCCTCCAGTAGTGTAATTTGGGTAACCATGGGGGTATTTATACTTGGTTTCTCCTCTATCCTGACGGGAACTAACTTTATTACAACCATCCACAAAATGAGAGCTCCGGGAATTACCTGGGGAAAACTTCCTTTGAATGTATGGGCACTGTATGCTACTTCCATCATTCAGGTATTGGCAACTCCGGTACTTGCGATCACAGTTCTTCTTTTAACAATGGAAAGATGGTTAGGTTTTGGAATTTTTGATCCAGCTCTTGGTGGTGATCCGGTTCTGTTCCAGCATTTCTTCTGGTTCTACTCCCACCCTGCTGTATATATCATGATCGTACCGGGATTCGGAATTATCTCAGAAGTGATCTCAACATTTTCTAAGAAAACAGTATTTGGTTATTGGGCGATTGCACTTTCTTCTTTAGCAATTGCATTCATCGGTTTCCTTGTTTGGGGACACCACATGTTTACTTCAGGACAATCTGCAGTAGCTACTACAGTTTTCTCATTCCTGACTTTCTTAGTAGGTATCCCAACAGGTATCAAGATCTTTAACTGGATCGCGACCTTATATAAAGGCTCCATTAAAATGGATACGCCTATGATCTATGTATTTATATTCCTGTTCTTATTTTCCATTGGCGGATTTACAGGAATTATGCTTGGTGCTCTTTCAGTAGACATTCACTTGCATGATACATACTACGTAGTTGCTCACTTCCACTATGTTATGATGGGTGGAACACTGATCGCACTGCTTGCAGGATTACATTTCTGGTGGCCAAAAATGACCGGTAAACTGTACAATGAAAAGCTTGCTAAAATAGCTTCTGTATTCATTTTTGTTGGATTCAACGTGACCTTCCTTCCCCAGTTTGTGATGGGAGCACAAGGAATGCCGAGAAGATATTATAATTATGTAGATCAATTCACAGCTTTCCACCAAACTTCAACAATTGGTTCTTACCTGTTGGGCGTTGGATTCCTGATCATCCTTTATTACCTGATGCATTCTTTATTCAAAGGAGCAAAATCTCCGGCAAACCCTTGGGGAAGCCGTGGATTGGAATGGCAGGCAACATCACCACCTGACTTCCACAACTTTGATCATACTCCGGTAGTAATTCATGGTCCTTACGACTACCACCAGCCGATGGAAGAATTCCAGTTAGGATTAGCAGTAGACACAAATGGTCATGATTCTGAAACAGCTAAAGAAGTTGTTGATAAGGAACGCGAGCAGTGGAAAAACTACAGTTTAGGCTAAAAAAAGAAATTAACTAATAAAACACACACGGAAATCTAAATGTCAAATCATTCACAGGCACATCCTGCTCATCTTCAGCACCACTTTGTGGACTCTGATCAGCAGTTTGATGCAGCAAAAATGGGGATGTGGGTATTTATCGTTAATGAGATCTTATTCTTTGGCGGTTTATTTTGTGCTTACATCGTATTCAGAGCTTGGTACCCGGATCTATTTACACAAGCTGCAACAGAATTAAACACTGTTTGGGGAGCTGTTAACACACTGGTTCTTATTGGTAGTAGTTTAACGGTTGCGATGGCTATTCGGTCTGCTCAAAAAAATCAAATCAAAGGATTACAGATCAATCTTTTGATCACTATTGCATTAGCTTGTGTTTTCTTGCTGATCAAATATTTTGAGTACTCTCACAAGCTGCATATTGGAATCTGGCCGGGTGCAGAATTGTATACTTATGAAGGAATCGATCACCCGCTAGCTCACGTATTCTTTAGCATCTATTATGTAATGACAGGGATTCACGCCATTCACATTATTGTTGGTATTGGCTTGATGATCTGGATATATATCCGCGCAAAGAAAAATGAATTTGGCAGCGAGTATTACACTCCGGTTGAAATGGTTGGTCTGTATTGGCACTTGGTTGATGTGATCTGGATCTTCCTATTCCCGCTACTTTACTTAATTGAATGATATTATCTGAGGACAAAACAATGAGCGAACACAATCATCACGAACATCACGTTTCATCTGCCGGTCAACTTTGGGCGATCGGTATTGCATTAACTCTCCTCACCATCTTAACAGTTGGACTTTCTTATGTAGAAATTCCGGCTCCTTTTGATGTTGTTGTAGCACTTACGGTTGCATTCGGAAAAGCATTCTTAGTTTGCGCTTTCTTCATGAACCTGTACTGGGACACCAAATTTAACTCCATGCTTCTTATTGGGGCATTTGCATTCTTTATTCTGATGGTAGCAGTTACACTACTTGATACTCTGTATCGAAATGATGTAGTACCATCCTTTTAAAGGATAATTATTCTTTTTCTCAAAGCCCGGTTCATTAAGTTGAGTCGGGCTTTTTTATTGTAATCCCAGAAAAAGCTTCCAACTACACCGACCTTTAGAATTATTGGCGGA